>Ga0070706_100000158_pt1 | contig 86063 bp, 140 predicted proteins | sample KBSK5501metaG_FD_65476 | JGI IMG/M metagenome (GOLD analysis project Ga0070706, IMG submission 65476) | Corn, switchgrass and miscanthus rhizosphere microbial communities from Kellogg Biological Station, Michigan, USA - KBS K5-50-1 metaG | ecosystem: Host-associated > Plants > Roots >...
GCCATCGCCAAGAATCCGCAACGGGGCAGTATGGGCAGTGGCGGAGACGTGTATCGTTGGGAAGGGCATGGGAAATCGCTGCCAACAACTGAAACCAAATCCCTCGACGTCCGCCGCAAGTACCGTGGGGCCAAATCGGTTCGACGGCGACTGAAGTGCAGCAGTCCCGGCAGCAGCTTGGTTCATGTTGGCAAGAAGGACATCGACAATGCTCGCACGGAAGCTGAGAGCAAAGGCGTCAAATTCGATGAGATGGGTCCGGTAGGGCTGGACGCCGTCAAGGTGAAGATGACGGGCGACGATGGCGCAATTGATGCGCTGGCGCAGAAATTCGGCAAAAGGATCAAGTCGATGACCGCCTACAAAGCAGTAGGGGCAGGTACGGTACGCGATTACATCAACCGTGCCGGCGTCGCCAATCCAGGCGACATCAAATGGTACTTTGACCATCACAAAGACACAATTCTTATCAACGGCACCCCGGCGAGCCATCTCGATCAGATTGTCCAGCAGGGCGATACGGTTTCCATCGAAGGACGCAAATTCAAATCCCTCAATGGCGAGGCGACACATATGGCTAAGGAACTGAAACGCGAAGTCAAATCAGCCCCGGATGGTCTGCCCGAAGGCGGCACCGATACCGCACTGGACGCAGCCCCACCGGAGGAAGTTTTCAGCGCTCAGCTGGGCCGGCGCATGCACGCCGATCATGCCCATCTGATGAAGGACTACGACGATCTGCTGCGCCATAACGAACATGAAGGCATGGGGCAGGCGTTCGCCAAGGTCATGGAAGGACTGGACGCGAACATGAGCCATATCGAAACTGCCTTCGGTACGCATCACAAGGATTTGCCCCCGCTGGAAGGGGCGATGGACGACGAAGAGGAAGCAGAAGAAACCGATGAGGGGACTGAGGAAGAAGCCCCCGAAGAGGAAGCGGACAGCGGCGAAGAGGCCCCTGCTGAAGAGGTGCTGGACGGGGAGACGAAGGGGCTGAAGGGCAAGAAGAAAGCCTTGCCCGCCAAGAAGAAAAGTGTCTGTCCTGAGTGCGGCAAGGAGAACTGCACCTGCGGGGAAAAGGCGTTGACCGAAGACGAAGCCGACAAGGTCGAAGAGGACATCGACGCCGTCGGCGATGAACTGGTCGAGGAAACGGAAGATACCGAACCGAAGGCCAAGGGACTGGAACCGCATGAAGTGCAGCACGTCAACGAAGCGGCTGGTTTCATGAAGGAACTGGCCCAGCCGGACAGTCCGTTCGAGGATGAACACCGCATGAAGGCGTATCATCATCACAAGAACCTCGAACCGATTGGCATGGAAGATGATGGGGACGAATACCCCATGAAGGCGATGGATGAAGTGACGGAACCGCTGATGGACGTGCTGCCCGAAGGCGACAAGGCCATGCACCATCGCAAGGGCATTGCGGCCGCCAGCAAGTATCTCAAGGCGCTTTCAACGGAACGTGCGTTCGGTGACCAGCATCGCGAAGAGGCTGCTCTGCACGGCAAGGCATTGGAAGGGGCTACCAATACGCCCGATCCTGAGACGGAAGGCGTTCCTGATGATGCCTTGGAAGGGGCGCCAACGTCTGAGGAAGCTGCGGAAGATTTGGAGGGCAGCGCTGAAGCGACCTTCGAGCCGGGGGAGATGGGTGAAAAGGGGTTGGGCCGTTTTGGGGAAATCAAGCCTGGAGATCGGTTTTCCCATCCGGCTTTCGGCGAATTGACGTTTGTGAAATTGACTGGCGATCCTGCGAATACAACTGAAGCGTTGTTCCGCGATTCCCGCAACGAAAACGTCACTTTGAAAATGACCGATGGCCGGTTGCAGAAGAAATCTCTTCCAGGCAAGAAGTCTGCACCCAAGCCCAAGACGAAGTCTCTGTCTGTTGAACAGCGTACCATCGCACTGGCGCGACGTACTCAGGAAGCCGCCCGCAAGATCGCCCAGCTGAACGCACTGTTGGGCTAACAACGCAACCGTTCCGGCAACGACAAGCCGGGGGACAATGGCGTCCCTTACTAAAAACTGTCCCGTTCCCAAGAGAGGTATACGATGGCTGTGTTGACTGTGGAGGATCGCCTCCAGAAGAACGAGGAGCAGATGTCCTCGTTGACCAAGTCTTTGGACGGCCTCGTCAAGAAGCTGTCCGCTACTCCCGCAGCCGGTCAACCCGGCGTCCAGCAGGTCTTCGGCACGCCGTGGGCGCGCAATGGCGAAGACCCCCTCACTTCTCGCGGCTTTTCGTTCATGAAGATGCTTGGTTTGTTGACTGGCGGCTGCACGCCAGACAACGCCAAGGTCGAACTGGACGTACACAACCGCCTGCACAACGCCTTCGTCAAGGAACTGGGCGGCGCTGCTTACGCCTATCAGGGGCTGGGCCGCGACGGCGTCAACCGTTTCCTGGCGCCGCTGGCGTCATCTTTCCTGCCCGACTACATTGTGGATCGCAAGTTCCGCAATGAGATCAAATCGCTGGTCCTTGCGGGTACGGACGGAGCCGATCAGGACCATATGGCCTGGATTCGCGGCCGCCAGCTCAAGGCGATGGGCTACGGGCAGAAGGCGCTGTCCTGGCTCAACGAACTGAACGGCGGCGCTTTGGTTCCGCCTGCGGAACAGGGCGAACTCATCGAACTGCTGCGCAACAAGGAAGCGTGCGTCAACGCCGGCGCCCGCGTGGTGCCGTTGCCGCCGCAGGGACGTATCAAGTATCCGCGCCAGACCGCAGCTTCGACAACGTACTGGATCGGCGAGAACCGCCCCATTACCGAAAGCAGCATCGGTACGGGTGAAGTGACCTTGCAGGCCAAGAAGCTCGCCGTGCTCATCAAGGCCCCGAATGAACTCATCCGCTTCGCTTCCCCGGCTGCGGAAGCATTGATGCGCGATGATATGACAAAGGGCCTGGCACTGGGCCTGGACCTGGCTGCGTTGCAGGGTGCTGGCACGGATACGACGCCACGCGGCCTCATCAACATGCCGAACATCACCACCATCTCCAGCAGCATCACGGCGGCCAACGGTGATCGGCTGGTCGGACAGGATGTCTACCGTATGATCGCGGCCGTGGAAGAGGCCAACGCGGAGTTTGAAGGCTTCGTGATGCGGCCGAAAACGCTGTACAAGTTCTACCAGCTGCGTGCGGACGCGGTGGCGCAGGGCGATTCGGCAGGGCCATTCCTGTACAATCTGATCCGCGAAGCTGGCATGGGCATCGAGCCCACGTTGGCCGGCTACCCGGTCACGAAGTCCACGCAGGTCAATCAGGCCCGCGCCAAGGGCAGCGCAACGAACCTGACCTACATCATCGGCGGCATGTGGAGCGAATTGCTCATCGGTATGTTCGGTGCGATTGAATTCGCGGCGACTACGCTGGGCGATACGCCGTTCCAGAATGACCAGACGTGGGTGCGAGGCATCCTGTCCGCGGACGTGGCCGTGCGGCATGAAGCGGCGTTCTGCTTCCTGGATCAGCTCGACACAACGCTGTGATAATGAAGTTTGCGTACATTGCAAACTTTTGGTATCCTATGAATGGCAAGGACTACTTTCATAGGAGTGTCAAGTGGCTGGAATACCAAAAGAACTACGCGAATACCGGCGGAACATGATTGCGATGCGGTACGAATCCGAAGGATCAGTTCCCATAGCGCGTGATCTCGGCATCACTCGTGATGGTGTTTTGGCTATGGCCAAACGTATGGGGCTGGTCTATCGGGATCGATACAAGCATCATGGCGACAAAGTTCGAGCCGCGTCAAAGCGGCCCGGTAATGGGTATCGCAAGCGGGCGGAAAACAACGTCTCTTGCAATATCCACTACTTCGACAAGTGGACGCCAAACATGGCGTATGTCTTAGGGTATCTGTTCGCCGATGGTTGCGTTGGGAAGAGCGGGCTGAGTGTTCGCTTGTGGCTCAGCGACAAAGACATGGAGGTACTGAAGTTCGTGAAGCATGAATTGAAATCGGTGTTGCCGATTCATCATGTGCCGGCAAAAGGATCGACCGGCCCATCATCGTACATCGATTTGTGCAGCATCGTGCTGATTGAACGTCTCGCTGAATTGGGATTGTATCACCGCAAAACGTTTGCGGATTATCCATATCCGCAAATACCCGATCAATGTCAACCGCATTTCATTCGAGGTGTGTTTGATGGAGATGGGAGCACTTCCGCAGAAGGCGGTGGATGCTACGTCAAATTCATCGGCCCTGTTCGATTTATCAATGGATTGATTGCTGCACTAGTGCGTTGCGCCGGTTTGATGGTGAAGACGCCGCAAATCGATCATGGGGTGGAAGCAACATGGGCGACTGTCACATGGACGCATCAAGACGATTTGCGTGCGTTCTACAACTACATCTACCCGCAAGATGCCCTTGTGTTTTGCCTGGAACGCAAAAAGAAAGTCCTGACAAAGTGGCTGGCGGTTCCCAGAAATCGCAATCGGATTCCGCCCAAATATCGTCGCACTGAACACAAACCCGAGGAGGACTAGATGTCCGCCAATTTGTTGATCGATCTCGACAGCACGGCACATGTACCGTTGCTGAGCGTTGCCCCCGCGGCGGGGGTGGCGTCCACGCCCGCGTCTGGTGCCATCATTGGCAACATCGTGGACCTGCTGAACTATGACACCTACTGCAACTTCTTCGTTGCAGGCAGTTCGTCTGGTTCCATCCGTGTGGCGGTGCAGTTTTCGGACGACACCACGTCCGGCAACTTCACCGATCCGACGTCGGGCCTGGCGGCTGACACGTTTCCGACGTTGCAATCGGGCGGTATTCTGCACGTCAACAGCGGCCTGTGGCCGTCGGGCGGCCTGCCCAAGAACTGCCCCATCAGCGGCGGTCCTCTGTTCGCATCCGGCGGTGTCCAGTTCGGTTCGGTCATCCGACCCAACCGTTACGGCCGCCTGAACATTCTGTCCGGCAGCGCCAACGTTGGTCCGGTCACGGCAGGGTTCATCAGCCAGTTGCGCACGACGGGCAGCGGCGGTGGCTTCTCGTGGTCGCCCATCAGCGGCAACGCTATCAACGTCTAGTCGTCTCCTCCTCCGTGTCACGCCTGCGGTGGGAGGAACCCCGCAGGCGTTTTTCATAGTACGGGGAAACGACTGTGATCCTGTGCGATATCCGTGAAGTCAAAAGTTTACTCGAAGTGGACATGGAAGACCACTCCGAGGACAAGCTATTGCTATTCTTCACGGAGATGATTTCTGCATGGATCGAGGAATTCCTCAATCGCAAGCTGGTGAAGAAGTCCCGCACGGAATTCTATGGCGGGACGGGCACCGTCAAGTTGCGCTTGCGGGCACGGCCAGTCTTCACGACTCCAACGATTCAGGTCTACGTCGATGAGGGAGGTTTGTTCGGAGAAGCAACGGGAGCCTTCGATCCTACCACGACGTTGTTGACCTATGGCGATGATTACGGCTTGTGGATCGATCAGGACGACGGTACGTCCAGGTGCGGTATCCTGTTGCGAAATGACGGTATCTGGACGCGGCCGTTCGTGCGGACGCAGGGATTGCTGACGCCGTATCTGGGACGATCACCCGGCACGATCAAGGTGGTTTACACCGCTGGTTACACCCCCGATCAGCTACCGGCACAGTTGCGTCTGGCCTGTGCAATGGCTGTCGCGAAGCTGCGCTACCTCATGCCGTTGGGACTGGAACTGACGTCCGATTCGTTCGGCGAAAAGTCGATTTCATGGGCAATGAGTGAGAAAGAGCCGATCCTGCGGCTGGTCAAGCCCATGTTGTTGACACTGCGGAACTGGAATTTTACAGGGGTCAATTGATGCCCCTGCGCAAGAACAACACGAGGCGCTTTTCCAAGGTGCTGTGGGCGGGCATCGCCGAAAAAGTCGTACTCTTCAAGCGGAAGGACGGCCAGAAGCAGGGCACCATCACCGCTTATACGATCTTCGGTTGCTTGTGGGGACCAAGCATTACCAAGGATGGGCAGACGTTGGGCGGAGAGATGGAAACGAATCACAAACGCACGCTGTACATCCCGCAGTACCAGCTGACCAAGGTCGGTGTTCCGTACATCACCGCGGGCGACTATTTCGAGGACAAGGAAGGACGACGCTGGACACCGCTGGCACCAGAAACGTTGGACGCCAATCTTTTCGAGAATTTCTGGATCGTGGACTGTGAAATGCTGATCGGTCGGCAGTTGCAGGGGTAATACGTGGGCAGGGCATACCAAGTCAATGGCGAGACAATGGTATACGCGAAGGGCGGATCGCACATGAGCGGTCGTGCCATTGGCCAGCTCACCGAATTGGGATTGTGCGAAGGTCCGGTCCGCGTCAGGCCCCGTTTCTTCCATCACGACATCCATACTGACGATTTCGGTCCCAACGCAGCCGCGGAAGTGCAGGCGAATCTCTCGGAAGTGACGATTGAGATGACGCTGTTGCACTATGACAAAGAAGCGCTGGACGCTTGCTGGGCAGAAAGTCTAGGCGGCTGCGGTGGTTCTCCTGCGCAGCAAGCCTTGCACGCAGGCGGCTATCGCGCTGGTATCGCTGCGGGTGCGGGGCAGTTGCTGGGTAACGGCCTGCCCATGTTTTCCAGCGGCTGCCACTATATCAGCCTCAGCCTGTCCAGTCAGCAGCTGGCGTATCCGTGGCGCTTTCGCACGTGCCATCTGGCAGAGCCGCCTGTGGATATCCCGCTGGGTACAGAGAAAAGCGCCGTCAAGTTGAACTGGCGGGCCATCCCTTACGCCCCATTGTTGGTCAGCGGGGCAACTACCAGTTATTTCGCCCTACCCAGCAATAGCGGGCTGTTCCTGTCCGGTTCAGCAGTGACCATCAATGGACAGGCGTATGCACTTGCCGAACAGCTGTCGTCTGGCAAGGTGCTGTTTGACCATACCCTTGACACATGAGGACGCTGTCCAATGAGCAGGAACTATCAGATTTCCGGCGAGAGCATGGTCTATGTCAAGGGCGATCCCAATTCTGGTATCGCTTCCTTGAGTGAGCTGGGATTGCCCTATGACGCGATTCAGGTAACGGTGAACCCGTTGCACAAGGACGTCAAACTGGATGCCTGGGGTGGCGAAACGGGACCGCCGAATGATATTCAGGTGATGCTGGCGGACGTGACGTTGGTCATCAACCTGATCCATTACGATCCTAACATCCTCGACGCTTGCATGCGTGAGAGTATGGGAGGAACCGCTACCATCGGCACCGTTACCCGCGCCGGCCGGCTTCTGGGCGGCGGTGTAGCGCGTCTGACGGTAGGGAACCATTTCATCGGTTTGAACATCGCTGCCCCGCAATCGGGCAAACCCTACCGTTTCTACACCGCGTACCTGACGACGAATCCTGTCATGATTCCGCTGGGTACGGAGAAGAGCATCGTCAAGACGAGCTGGCGAGCGATTCCATATTCCACCGATCCTTGGGGAAGTGGCTCTGGTGCTTCGGGCGCTATCATATGGGATAATGTGCTCGACACTTAATATGGTAAGATAAACGGAAAGAGGAACGGATTTGGCCCCGTTCCTCGATCCTGAACAAGCACCGACTGGTTAGGAGTCAGTGACAATGTCTACCATTCATGTTACGCACAATCGCCCCGATAGTAAAGAATCATGGAACGCGGTTCCTGGCTGCGTCGGTGAGTACGAAATTTCGTCCAGAGGAAGGGTGAAGAGTCTCAGTCGCGTCATTCACAGAAAAGACGGCAGCTCATGGAAAACCAAGGAACGCATACTCGTGCCTACGCTAGCGGGGCGTGGGTATCTTTGCATAGCAATACGGGGGACGCACTGCCGGCGTCGTTGGTATCTTCATCGTCTTGTCCTGGAAGCGTTCGTTGGTCCCTGCCCGCCTGGAATGGAATGCCGCCATCTGAACGGGAAGCGGAATGACAATCGACTAGAAAATCTAGCATGGGGAACACCCAAGGAAAACGGCCTGGACAGGATTCGCCACGGGACAGTATCGCACGATCACGGGATGCCCGGTGAAAGGAATCACAAGGCGAAATTGACAGAAGACAACGTCAGAGAAATCCGCAAGGTGTACGCGGCGGGTGGTATGTCTCAAAGGGAAATCGGTTTGTTGTACAGCGTTGGGCAAGATACCATCAGCAGTATAGTGCGCCGCGGGACTTGGTCTCATATTGAATAGGTCGTTCATGTTGATTCGTTTACTTCGCTGGCTGCTGTCCTTCTTCTACGCGCCTGCCACGGATGATCCGGGGCTGTTTCAGCCTGCGCAACGGCGGCTGTACAGGTATTTCGACGGGCAGGGTATGGTCACGGCCGATCCAATGGTGTTGTGGAAGCGTGTCCTGGACGTTGGACCAGAATTGAATCGGGCATGGCGACTGTCCAATTCGCCCAGCAAGGACGCTCGTTCGGGATATGAGGATCTGCTGAAGAGCGTCCGTTCGATTTTCAACATCAAGCCGCTGGAAGAAGGGGGCCTGACCGAAGGGGAATCCACGGCGTTACTCAACCACTTCTTCACTTACTGCGGTGAGGTAAAAAAAAACTGGAACCTCTCGCAGACAACGCCGCCGTCTATGGACTCCACGGCTTCATTCGCAAACCCCTTACCTACTACCAATACTTCGGACTCTGGCTCAACCGGCAGCGGCAGCAACACCGAGCCGCCGACGTCGTCGCAACCGGGGCCGGCATTGCCATAGGGGCGATTGCACCGACGCTGGATTACTGCCGGGACGTTGTAGATGGGGAGGGACAGGCTCGGCTGTTGAAGGGTAGTTACGATACACGGAGTTAGCCATGCCGGGCCTGTACGACAATGTGAAAAAGACGCTTGGGGCTGCGTTCAGTCAGCTTACGAGCGTTCTGGGGCCACTGCCCCGTACCACGCAATCGCAACAGACTATTCCTGGCGCCACTGCTACCCCCGATGCGTTGGCGGGGCAGGGCTTTCTCCAATCCATCACCGCAGCCTTCAGCAAACTGCCCAGTCTGCTCATGGGCGGTTGGGCAGATCGTCCGCAGTTTTCAGGACCGCGCACAACAACCGCTCCGCCTGTACCGTCCACATCCATTCAGCCCGGAACGCAGCAACAAACTGTTACCCCGCCACCGTTACCTCCGTGGGTATTGCCTGCGAATCAACCGCACGGCAATCTGTACGGTTTGTCTGGCCCGCAGTTTCAACAGCAATCCAGCCTGTCAGGAATGACCAAGCCTGCGGAACCGCCGTGGGCTACTTATGCGCCTGGCTTTTTTCAGAGCCTGACCAATCAACTCAAGTCAGGAACGGCGTTGCCGGGCGGGGTTGGATTGGATCAGAACAAGTTGGGCGCCAGTATCGGTGGCGCCATGTCGTCAGTGCTAGGCAAGGGGTTCGGCGACAACGCAGGGAACGTCGGCAAGGGCTTGGAGAATGCTTCCAACCTGACCGGACAGGGTCCGGGCCTCATGGGCGATGTGGGGAAGGTGCTCAGTACCGGCGGTAAGGTAGCACGAGCAGTTGAAGGTGATCCTACTGCTTACGTGGAACTGGCTGTGGACGCAGCCAAGGAAGGTTACGAGCGGGCGCAAGCAGTTATGATGCGTTTAGGGCAGGCCGGGCAGCGCTACGGGAACATGATTCAGTCTGAACACGCGGGCGATATCGTCAGCAACTTCGCGGGGGCACAACAGGAACAAGTAGGTGCGGTTCAGGAAGCGATGGGGCCTCTAAAATGGTTGGTGCCGCAGTTGGAACTTATCAAAGGAACATGGAAGTTGATCGAGGTCTTCGGTGGTGCGGTAGAAAGGCTCCGTGGGTTCAACGAAGGCTTGCATCGGGCCAACATGCAATTCGCTGAATTCAGCGCAGCGATGGCATTGGTAGAAGTACGCCAGGAGATGCGTGATATTCAGTTCGGCCGTGAACGTGGCGACCGCCGCGCTGCAACCGCGGAACATCTGGCTACGTCCAAGAGTACCCTGGACCGCCAGCTGGCCCCGCTGGAAGACAAATGGGCCAATTTCAAGAATGAGCTGTTCTCCAAAATTACAATGGGACTGACGGTATTGATTGAGTTTGCCAAGATTGGCAGCCCGCTGCTGAATTTCTTGCTCAAGGATGATGGCAAGGAAGGGGCGGATTTCCGCAAGGCGACGTTTGCACAAGGACAGGATTGGTTCCAGAAACATGGGCAGCCGCAGCGCTTCAACAGGTGATGAATGTCTGTCGTGACGTATGACGGCGTGACTTTGCCGTACCCGGATTGCACTCGTTTCGATACGTCGTCGGTGTACGATCCATCGGGCACAGATCGTACCTTGACGAAGTTCGACATTCAGGCGCAGTGCGTCGTTTCCGCCGCCTACCTGATTGCATTGGCGCCATCATTGATCGATGCTAATACTCTGCCAGTTACGAATGATCCTGCGGATATCATGAATCTCTTGCGGGACAAGCTGCTTGTTGCCCGCAAGCGTCTGTCGTTCAAGGTTAACGGCGTGGAAATGATTCCACAAAGCCGTGATGCTGGCGGTAATCTGTTGACAGGAACGGTGGATGCGAAAAATGGACCGCAGCCACAAAGTTGTCCTATCAGTCAAATCAACGCCAACAGCTTTCTGCTGACGTATCACATCGTTGCGCACTACTGGGAAAATCCATCAACGGGGGCAACGGTTCCCATTACCAATCGTGCTGGCAATCCCGTGCTGTCTAATCGTTGGACGGAAACGGTGGATATGGACGACTGCGAATATACAACCCGTACCAGAACAGGCACTGTTACCATTCGCAGTGATAACGCGGAAGGCGTCACCCCCGATCAATTGCGTTCGACGATGGCTGTTGTTGGACTTCCGGTGGGTTTCCTGCGTCAAAGCCGCAAGTATGATCTTACGGCGGATGGCCTGTCCCTCAATTACAGTCTGGTGGACAAGGAAGTGTTCTTCCTGCCCCCTGAACCGGCCTTTCGTGCTGAGGGAGAATTTACCGTAAGCGTAACAAAACAGTCGATCATGCACATGACTTGTGCGGTACGCCTACGTGGCACTGCACAAGGTAATCAAGCCAATCTGTTGCGAGCGGCCATTTCGGCTTGCACGCAGAAAATCACCAAGGCGCTGCCCAAACCACCTCCAGTGAATAATCCCGCACTGCAACCGGCGAACGTTGGCATAGGCAACGCTATTGGAGCTGCCCTCAATCCACGTATTGCACTGGGTCAGATCGGCGACGCCATTGGATTTGTACGTAACATGGTAGAGTCGCGATTGGGTCTGCAAGCCAATCCGTTGGCCGGCTACATCATGATGGACTTCACTGCTGTGTTGGGTATGTACGACAACACGGCGTCCTGTTCTATTCAGGTGTTGACTGCGCCACCTACTGAACCAACTCCAGAAGAATGGGCAGGCAATCCGCTGTCTGAGGGCGTTGGTCCCCCTGAGTATCATGATCGAGGCACCGCTGATTTGTTGTTGCAAGCCGCTGCTTATTATGACCCATCGGTACGCGGAACAGTGCTGGCTGGCGGCGTTATTCGCTCTGGGAACAATCCGCGGTCACCTGAAGGAACGGATAGCACACAGCTCAGTGCTGGCAAACAACCAGGCCAGGTTGGCAAGGATGGCGAATAATGGCAAACACCCTTTGGGTCAATCCAGGCGGTGATGGGCAATCGGTATTCACTGATTATCATTTCTTTTCCCGCTATGAGAAAGACCGCCACACCTACCTGATGGGGCTGACAACGCCTACTGCTTTCAAAGGGGATACCGCGGCGATTGTACGTTTGGCCGCGCCTACAATGCTGTGGGTGCTCGATTGGACAGCGTCCCGCTTCAAAGTAATGCCACAAGTACCTGATCCAACCGCACCAGATGGCTGGGTTTGTTTGGCAGACGATTACGAACTGGCCGACGTGGCGCTGGATAATTCGGGCAGCGTACCGTTGTATCGCATCAGCGGCACTTACATCTACGCACGACGCAAAGCTCCCGACAGCGTATTAAGCGAAGCAACGTTTCCGGTGCCCCCCTGTATTGATGGGACAGGGGTCATCCGTACTGTACCAGCAGATTTCATTGTGCGGGGCATCAAGGAAGATACGACGACCACGATCAATTTCCCATCGACGCAGGGCATGGGGAAGTAAATCATGCTGTCCTTCAGTTCAGCAATAGGTAATCTCTTCAATCGGCTTGGCCGTTTTGGTAAGGTCGTCGGACAAATTCGCACCTACCAAACGGCGCAACTGACCAACCTCACCGATACCGGCGTCGGCGCCGTTGGCCAGCTGGAAGCTGAATCAGACATCGAAGCCATCATCGGCGATAATTACATCGGGCTGCTGAGTGGCCCCAACGGTGCTGGCGGTATCATGCAACAGGCTGCTGTAGCCGTAGCCAATCGTATGGTGTTCAGGGACAATCCCCGTCTGGGACAAACGCTCACGTCCAGCAACACCCCCGCATCATTGGCGGAAATCATCCGTCAGATGAAGGTAGCAGGAGCGACGGTGCTGGCCCAGACAATCACCGCTACTCCTACGCTGTTCAGTGCGGATGTGCGCAACATCGGCAATGGTGCAGTAGTCGCATCGGTGCGGCGGCCCTCCGATGGCGTAGTGCTGGAAAATGCCTTTGCAGAAACGTTGCTGTTTACTTGCACTGATGATTCCTACGATGGTAATGCGACTGCCGGGCAGGAACCGTTCATCGCAACCGGAACGGGCAGTCAGGGCGATCTGTTCGCGTTCAACTGGCCGCTCGGCTCCAACGCACGGGCCAATGTTACGGTCATTGATGGAACAAAAAACAACTCAGCGAACAACCTGCTGACCAATTCAGGATTCGATACATTCTCTGGCAATGTCCCATCGAACTGGGAATTGACCCTCGGGACAGCGGGAACGAATGTCTCGCAGGAAACGGGGCTAGTCTTTGGTAGTGGCAGTGCTTTGAAGTTGACGGGAGATGGCTCCGGGACGCTGACAACGCTGCGACAGAAGTTCAACGATTCTTCAGTCGGAACTGCTGGTGCTTTTGATGCATTGACGCAGGGCGGATTCAATATCTGGCTGCGGCGGGATGGTGTGGTCGCTGGTGCGGGGCAGTTGACAGTTGAATTGGTAGACGCTTCCGGTGCCGTGGTCAAAGACGCAGCTGGAAACAACAATGCGTTCACGATTGATCTAACAGCCTTGACGACGCAGTACGCCGCTTATAGTGGGGCGTTCCGCACTCCGCTGGTAATGCCGTCTGCTCTCTATCTCAATTTGCGCTTGAGCGTTGCCTTGACCAATGGTCGCAGTGTTTATCTGGATCGTGGCGGGCTGGGACTGATGACGCAGGTAGGCATCGGTGAGCCCTACGTTGCGGTATTCGGTGGCTCTGTGCCGTTCGCAGCTGGAGATTATGCGACAGCAGTCATCACCAATTCACGCGGCGCTGCTGGATCGTTGAGTACCTTCCAGACGCTATGGTGGCAGTTGTTCGCAGACGCTCGGGCGAATGAATTGCTGTTGCCATCATCAGCAACACCATCTATCCCGGACACGCTAATCACGTCGTAACATGGCAACAGAGCCCACCTACCTCTTGACGTTCGCCAATGTACCTTTCGTTGCCGATCAAGCGCAGCGCATTGGGCGGGAATCCCCCAACAAAAACACACGCAAGTATCGCACCGACGGCGATCCGCTAGAAGAACTGGAACGGGTTGCGCCGACGTCTTACGCACGCGATTACGTTTACCCCGGTGTTGATCCAACTCCAGAAGCGAATTGCCTGCCTGACAGCGGTCGCGCTGATCCGCCGTCTACCTGTCCTTACTATGGTGAGTGGTACTACCCGCCCGGCGCCAGGAGATGGTCTGTCTTTCGTGGGCTGGCAACGTCGTCCGAAGTACAGGAGATGCTATCGGCGACCAGCGGTAATTCGCCGTCGGCATTCACCATGAAGGTATTCCCTCCTGAACTGGGTGAGGGACTGACTGAAGCGGATTACACGTTGTCGTCGAGTATGTACATGCTCCCGCCGCGCCCATTGGCGGAACATGGTGGAGACGAACCAGCAGACGGTCTGTTTGTGGTGACGTTGGTCGACGAACGGTACTGGTGGCAGGATACCCCAGTCACGCTGAACATCACCGCTACGACGACGTGGGCCAGTCTGGTCAGTACGATTGCGACGGCGTTGAACGCGCCCATCACCATCTCGGGAACGGTCGCAGCCGCTTACCTGACGCCAGAAGCCGATTCGCAGCTATGGTCATTTGCTGGGGATGCTGCGCAGTTACTGGATGCCATCGCCGCGAACATCGGCCGCGTAGTGGTACGCAAACTCAACGGCACTTACACGCTGGAAACAGCAACGGTTTCTTCGGGGCTGGTTAACAGCAATCGCGGGCTGGCGTCTTCCGTTGTTCGTGCAGCAGGTGGCAGTTTCTTCGACAACTCTACCAAGATGTTGTCGGGCGATTTGCGTCCTGCTCGCAATGCGGTGATCCCGGCCAACGTTGTCGTTGCGTTCCCCAAGTACGTCACGGCTGATCCCATTCCGCACTTTCTGAATCCGCGCTATGCCAGCCCGCGGCCATCCGCGCAGTATGAAGGCGGATTGGCAGACGTTCACAAAATTACCGTCAGCATCGGCTCGCTCAGTACGTTGATTAATGGGCTGTCCGGCGTTGCTATTGGGCAGCATGTCATTCATGACACGGCCAAGGCAACCTATGCGACGGAAACGGCTGCTACCGGCAGTCCGACAAATCTGAGTATGCTGCAATCCCTGGCAGAACAAGTTGCTACGGACTACTACGACTGGAAGATGGCGCAGGGGCTGGATGAAACCTATCCCGGTACGTTCGCCTGGGAACCGGAAGGTTTTCATGACATTATCTGGACCTATTCCGACAAACGGCAAGGCGGCTTTACTCGCGTTGTCCGGGCCGGCTGGAATGACCCGCCGCAGCATCTCCAGCACAGTTCAGGTGCGGTCAAGGGCGTCGGTGGTTATTCCGTTGCCCAGACGATTCGTGATAGTGCCGCCGCCGTTGTATCAACCACGTTGACTGCCGGAGTGGATGCCACGGCATTGTCTTTCACGGTGGCCGACGTCAATCATTTGCCCACACGCAACCGCTGGAAAGGACAGGTTGGTAACGAGATCATCCTGTTTGAGGGAACGGCCGGCTCATCGACATTGACTGCGGTGCAACGCGGTGCTGATGGTACGACAGCGGCTGCACATGCGAGCGGAACGCTGACATGGTCCGTTCCCGATACGACGTATGGCGTCAACCTTGTTACGTTCGAGCAGGGGATGTTTGCGTTCCCTTCTGATTTCAAGGCAGGAGGTATTCAGGGCGTTACCATCGTTCCACAAACGCAAACAGTGATGGCGACGTCCGCTACTGCGCAGACTGTAGGATCACTGAGTGTTTTTCCCGGTAGAGTTATCCGCTATGACGAGAACAACAATGGAACGCTGGGCGAAGCAATCTGGCTCGTTGAACGCAACACCGGGACGCTGACAATCAGCCGTGAATACGACGGGCAGCTAATTGGTTTCAGTTCGGCCCCTGCGCTGCCCGTCTACCTTGTCAATGATCCTGTTGGCGATCCATCGTTCCCGTCTACCATCACGAACATCGTCAACAATACCATCATCAACGTTTCCGCGGTGCCATTGACCCGTTCGTTGACGACGTACAGCCCAATGAGCATCGACGGTGTCTTTGGCGGAACCAAGGATTTGTCGCAGGATCGTTCATTGGGCGTTGGCGGCTTGACGGGCTTCGGACAGGGGAATGATCTGGTAGGGATGCTGCCCGGTCCCGTACAGGGCTGGGAATACAAGACAGCGAAAGGACAGGGGGCCACATCCGTCACGTTCGGCGTTGGCACTATGCTGATTACCAGCACCGACGAAAACATCAAGGTTACGGCAGCCGATACCACCGCAGGAAAGCTGAGCAACAAGACCGCCGCGGGGACAGGTATCACGCTCGCAGTCCTGAATCCGGGCGCCAACGAAAAACTTCAGATCAGTGCTACCGACAACGTCTACAGCGGTGTCCGTTCGTACAAGTGCGTCAATCAGGATGTTACGGCAGGGACGGCCGCTACCGTACTTTTTGAGCGCGACGATAATGATACAGCGAGCTATCATTCGACGGCGGCACTGGCGGATACCTTCACTTTTCCGGCAGCCGGTGTTCATGCTGCTGGCGGTACGGTCACGGTGCAGGTGCCCACGGGCGGCGCAACGTTGGTGGAACTGGAACTACAACTGAACGGCGGCAACACGATCCTCGACTATGACCGTTTGGAAGCGGCCATCGGTGCCAGCGCCTACGTCACGTTGAAGGTCAATAGCGGACCGTGGAATTTCGCGCAAGATGATTTCGTGCGGGCACGTGTCAAGATTACTGGCAGTGGCGCCGCGTTGGTCATGGCTGCCGATCCGGCCAATTCCACATCGCAATGGAGCAACTTCTGGGCCTATCGTCTGGGGCCAACGGCGTCCGGTGCGGAAGCGTCTGGGGACTGTCCCAATCTGTTGTGGTGGTGCATCTACAACATCCCCGTACCGTATCCGTTCTACGGCACGAAGGCGGAAGCAACGACAGAAGCAGCACGTGTTGGTGGCAACGTTACCGGCGGCGTTACCGATCTGGCGACGTTGGTTTGCGGCACTACTACCAGTGCCTGCCTGATCGTCTCCCCATGCTGCAAGGATGGGGCGCCGCGTACCATCAATCTGGTGGTGACAAATTGCGCTGGCGGGAACGGGACGTTGACGTTGGTCTACTTCCCGACGCTGGGATTCTGGTATGGAACGGGAACGCTGGGCAGCAAAGCATACGTGGTCCGCCTGAACTGCGTCAGCGTCACTGGCGGCGGTTACACGTGGGACAGTTTGGTCAACATCGACAATACCGTCTATCGGCTGGACGCTTCGGTACTGACCAGTGCTGTCTGCGCCCCGTTCTCTGTCATCTTCACGCGGACGATCACCGATTGTGCTGGGGCCTCGGTAACGTTCACGTTCACTGCACCGCCTTGCGATGACGTTAAACGTATCTGGTGCCTGCGTACATCGCCGGCGCAGTGTTATACGGGCACTGAGGCTGAAGCAGTCGCTCAGGCGACGTTGTTGGGTGTTCTCAAATCCGGACCGTATGCAACTGCGGAATTGTGCCAGAACGATAATTGCCCGCCGGGAACACCTGTCACGACTGCCTGCTGTCCGGGGCAGCCTACCCCGCAAACGTTGTTTGCGACGTTCTCGCTGGGAACGGGAGCATGCAGCTGCGCCAACGCGGTCGCTGTCACGCTGACGTACAACGCAGTGACTGATAAATGGGAAGGTTCGGGGAATCTGTGCGGTGAGGCGGTTACTTATCAGTTCTGGTGCTACAGTGCCCCCAGCTGGGCGTTCGCCATTGTCAGTTCCTGCGGAACGAACACGACGACGAACATAGCAAGTTCATGCAGTCCGTTCTCGTGGTCGTTCTCGATGCCAGTATCCTGCGACATTGGTACTTGCCCATTCGGTGACTCGTTCACCATCGTTGTGACGGAATAACATGGACCGGCCTTGCACTTGTGATCGCGACGACTGCCGGCCATGTTGGCTATACCATAACGATCTGCGCTATCACAGGCTGTGGGGTGGAACGGAACCGACGTTATTGCAGAAAGCAGGTACGTTCTTCAAGGCGGCCGTCCGCCACGTTGCGGACGGCTTGAAAAATGTGAGCGAAGAGCAGTATCAACAACGGCTAGCGATCTGTACCGATTGCCCTGAGTATGAACCGAGCAATACCCACTGCCGCAAATGCGGCTGCGTCATCGCTGGCAATGTGCTGGCGAAGGCCCGTTGGAAAAGTGAAGATTGCCCAATTGGACGCTGGCCTAATGTTTGATCTTGGCGATCATCTGCGGATCACCGAAGAACCACATATCGCCAATCTGGCAGACCCGCTGCCGGTTTACGGGTTCGTTCAGTTCTGCATCATCGACGGGGGGCAGGGGGCTGACGTGAATGATCCCGTCCCATTCCGCCATCCGATCAGGATTGCGCGACAGCTTGCCGATGTTTTCGGTGTTGGCTCGTTCGGGGTCGATCAGGTAGCCTTCAAACGGAAATTCAGCACCTCGGCCGGTGATGACGCGAACCTGCAATCCCGATTCGCTGGCCAATCGCGCCGCCGAACAAACGCACCGCGGCGTACTTCCGCTGCTGTGCCCTGCAACATTCGGCAGGAGATAGCTGGCAAAGGCTCCAGCAGCAAACGACAACAGCACTGTCAGCCCCGTTTTTGTCCGCGTATTCATGACCGTCTCCCGTTAGAATAACAGCGGGAACGCCCCGCACCTGTAATACGCTAACAGGACGACGGTATTTAGCGAAAGAGGTCCAGCCATGCCAGTAACGAGTGACTTCAGACTTGATTTGTCCTCTGATGGCGTGGTAACGCTTCAGCTGGCACCGCCCAATGCCATTGGTGGGTGGTCCCTTCAGTTCATCCTGTCCAAGGCGTTCGGCGGGACGGCGCAGGTAACGAAGAGCATGGCGTCCGGCTACTACAACGTTTCGGGCATGAACATTGTCAATTCAGGGCAGGGCATCCTGTCGATCACGTTTCATCCGGCGGAAGTGAGCGGGCTGGATCAGGGGAACTACGCATACCAGATCAGCCGTCTGGACAGCGGGTATCAGTCCGATCTTGCTGACGGTTTCAGGATTGCCTACTAGCGGAGGTGAACTGTGGCACGCATAGTCACTATCAGCGAAGGGAAAGAGAAGCCACGGGGTCGCGCAGAAGCGACTACTGCCCCTGGCAATCGCGTTGACCATCGCCATCAGATCGGTGCAACGGACTGGCTGGATGCGAAGAAATGGGTGTTGGTGAAAAGTAGCAATGTGTCAGGGTTGTACTATGACACCAGCGAACACAAACTCATGGTTGAATTTCTGACCAAAGACAAGCGACGGGGTGGTTCGGTGTACGAGTATTACAATGTGCCGCGCAATACCGCCCGCAGTCTCTTCAACGCCCCCTCAGTTGGCTCTGCTCTGGATCGTCTTGTCAAAAAGAAGGGCTACAGCTATCGTCAGATCAAGAAGGGGTAGGGATACCCCGTCAGATACGCCAGGATCGCGTACAACCGCGTGAGATACTGAAAACGACGCAAGGTAGCATGAAACCGCCTGAACGCGACCTGCGCAATCCTGTAACGATTACGGGCATATCGCACTTTTCGCTTTGCTAGATTACCTATCTTACCCAACGAAAAATCCCCGGCGGGCATTATCCGTCCCGCCGGGGACATATTTGAGGCCTGGGATTCTTGCCGATGGCCTACGGTTTCCGTTTAAGCCAGAAGTTCAGTTATCATTCCAGACGCTCTGCTATTGAGCTACCCCTTCGATTGGTTGGGCGGAGAGAAGGGGGATGGAATTGAACCATCATCTTCCGGGTAGTTCTCCTCTGGCGTTCGATTAGGCCAACAGACCTCGGTTTTCAGCCTGAAGTGATAGCCTCATTCTTACGTGCCCAGCCGCTGTCTCTTCCGGTTGGACTACCCCCGCCAATTCAGGAATGCGGGGGGCAGGGGTCGAACCTGCACTGGAGCGGGACAGGCCATCAGTCTGAGTCTGACACTAAGGCTGCACTTCGCTCAATCAAAGATATGCTCGAACACCGCCTTTCCGATGCTAACAGGCGGGGCCTCGATACCGTTAGCCCCTTCCCGCGCCTTGACAATCGCTTCATGCAGAATACGGGCACGGGACAGCAGTTCGTTCTTTTGCTTGGCAGGCACGGCACCGGAAAATTTGATCGTCTTCCAGTAGCCGGCCAGCACGTCTTCATGGAACGTCTCGACCTGTGCCGGGTGTTCCTTGGTGGCTTCGTACTTGACGAACGCCTTGGGCACCTTTTTGGTGCGCGTCGTTTCTGTGGGGGCGGTCGCGTAATGGTCCGCAGCTTCGTTGTAGCTCCACGTCTCCGCCGAATCCAGCACCGGCAATTTGCTGATGAACGTTTCGATGTCCTTGAGCTGCTTCTCAAGAAACAGCAGATGCGTGACGGGGACGTTTGGCAGCACGATGGCTCCATCAACCACAATATCCGCTCTGGCGACGCAATTGGCATAGTCCTGCGTCGCAATCACATCGAACATCTCCGTCATGGCGACACGTACTTCGGCGACCAGATCGCTGACCTTGACCTGAATGGCCTTGGCTTCTGGCGGCAGCTTTTCGCCGTCTTCGTCCTTGGGCTGATAAGTCCGACTGATGCCGTCGAACAGCGCCGTCTTCTGGATCTTGTGGTACGCTTCAGTGATCGTTGCAGCCGCCTTGGCTTTCTTTGATGCTACGACTGCGATGACTTGGTTGAGCTTGCCCATGTCCGTCTCCTTCAACTTGATGGTTCAGCCTTACCGATCAGTATACCCCGTGCTCAGACTCACTTTACAGCGCCGGCTTTCTTCAGCAGTTTGAATACATCCCAGCACAGCTTCTCAGCTGTTTCACCGATGCCAATAGCCTTTGATTCGCGATTGCCCGCTACCATCAGAGTGACACGCCCCTTCTTCCCCGTCGTTACTTTCTGAAACCAGCGTACTATTTCCGCTGGATCAGTAACGCCCGGCAAGGCACAATACACATCGCGGCGAAAATCCTGCGCTAATTGCAGCGTCAGTTTACCGCCGGGCGACTGACAATCACCAATCCAGAGCACCAGATCGGCGTCCTCAACGTTTGATTGCGTGCGGGATGGGTAGCCGCTGTAAGGGCATTCGACCAGATTGTACCGTTTCAGCAGTTCCGATGCTGGCCCATCTTCGGTTATCCAGCCCTTCGGCGCCCAACCGCCTGTCTTCAGTCCGCAGGCAACGGCAGCACGCAAACCAGCCTGATCGGCTCCTGTCTGTCCACCGCTGATGATCTTGAGTTTCATGATGTTTCGTCGATGGGGGCCGTTCGTTCACCGTAATGCCGAACCGTTTTCTCCAGATCGCTGAACATTGCGCCGCTGCTGGGCTGAATACGCTGACGGCAGTATTCCAGCAGATCGCACAGATGACCGGCCGCATCCTCATAGTACCCGTGTTCGAGGCAGTGCGCCAGTGCCTTGAGCTTTTCTTGCATGGTCAGGATAGGGATGCCCTGATCTGAGAATTTGTTCGGCATGGTTTCAGGCCTCCCCAACCAATCGGAACGCGATTGCCCTGATCGTCGTAGTAGACGATGGCGAAGTTAGTATCGCTGTAGCCGTCCCATTCCAGTATCGGTTCAGCATAGCGGCGAACGGTTCTGCCATCGGTGCTGACGTAGTACCAGCAGAACCCGTCGCGAACAGCCTTCCAATCACCGCCAAGGACCACTTTCAATTGTTCAGCGATGGGGCGTTTGCGTTTCATTCGTCCAGCATCGCAGCGGTGTTTTCCAGTATCCGTACCAATTGCGGTGACAGACTGAAGCGATCTGCATTGTGGCGGATGCTTTTCAAAATGTTCCCGTCGTTGTGCCTCTCGCCGGCCGCCTTCCAATCGCAGAACATTTCCACCAAATCAACAAGGTTCATGTCGCTAACGCCTTCACGGTGGTGTTCAGGATGGTGACGATTTCGCGCGTAGTGATGGGCAAGCGCCGGTCCCAACGCTTTGCGGAACCCTTCGTATTCAGCACTGCCGTAGGTAGAGGTCGCCAACTTCGGGGTGAATTCAGTGAAAGCCTCGACTTCAGGACTGGACAACTTGCTCTGGTCATGCAATTCACTGCGTGACAGCAGCGCCTGAACGAAAAGATTCAACAAATTGCGGACACGTTCAATGTGTCGCATGGTTGCGTAGTTCGTCGCCTGTTGCTCAATCGTCAGCGCGTTTTCAGCCATTGGCAGTTTCCTTTGTTTGACGATAAGGGCGTTTGCGTTTCATCTTCCGTTGAGACGTTTTTCAACTGCGGCCAACTGATCGACCTGATTGATCCTGGGATACATCGCAGACAGGATGCTGTAGACGGCGTACTGAAGCTGCTGGAATTCTTCGGTTTCGGCGACGCTTTGGTTCCCTGCAACGCAACGTTCAGCCAACGTAATGCGGCGGGGATTCAGCACCCGCAAGATGTCTTCCCCGACCGTCATGATCCACTGCTCTGCCTCAGTGATCTGCTTGTCTTCACGCTTGTTCTTGCCGCCCTGGATACGTTGCTCGATCCAATGTCGCACGGTGCTGGGCGATGTCCAGTCGCGTCCCAGCAGCACGAACAGCCATTCCGTGTCAGCAGCACGATTCAAACAGCTTGTTGGATTCGCCAGCTCGTTGCACTTTTTCATGTCACTCTCCATAACCTTCAACGGCGTCCCCACCCGGTTCCTGCAACGGTCCATACCATTGTCCACCGAATGAGGCGCTGTCGTGACGTTTGTCGTCCCCGGCCCGGTAGTGAAATCCGCATTCCGTAACGCGGACCAACAGGGCGACGAATGCGAGACTTTCTCGCCACCAGTACCAGCCCGGTGATGTCGGTACGTGCGTAGTCCAGCGCAGTGCCCAACCGGACCGCAGCTTTTCCCACCAGTAACCTTTCGCGTAGTTCAGAATGCCAACGTAGACGGCTTCATCCTGTTCAGTGGTCATCTTCACGCCGGGACAGTCAGTGGGCAGCGAACCTTCCGCGCCACCACAGACCTTGCACAACACCAGGCCGCCCTCGCAAATGTTGCAGCCGGGGCAGTCTTCCTTGTCACAGTCTTTTGAGGTTTTGAGTACGTGCTTCATGTTGTTTAATCCTGGCTGTCGAAGTTGTTCAGCAGCACCTGCTCGACTTCGTTGGCCATTTCCCGTAGCCAATTATCCCACTCCTCTTTGTACTTTTTGGTTGCGGTGAGCACTGCTTTGGCCAGTGGCGGGAAATCCATTTGCATATCTGCCAGTACCTTGTTGACGATGTTCGCTGCCAACTGATGAATCGTGGCTTTGGTCTGTCTCATGACTGCCCCTTCTTCGATTTGAAACGGTAGATGTTCCGCACGTCTTTACCCGTTTCCAGTTTATACTCTGCCCGTGTCCAGCAGGACCAGACTGGCGTATCGCACGCGCAGCCGAATACGATATAGCCGATCTTGTGTCCTTGTTTGTTCAGGCGGTTCAGATAGCCTTTGGGGCGGAATTCTTGTTTGCAGATTGAGCAGATCACGATGCTATCTCTTTATAACTTTGTCATAGTGTCCAGCAATGCTGCCATCGGTGAAAACGACATGACGTTCCATTGTTGGCACTCGCAGACGTCGAGATTCTTCTGAGGTGAATTCAGTGAGAATAATCTTGGCGATCTGCTTGTTTTGCCGTTGGCCAGCATTGAAACCGTCTTCTTTGATGTGAATGACTTCATCGCCAATGGACAGGCCGTTGTGCGACTGCATGTGAGTGTGTGTCATCTTGCATTCTCTTGCTTCGGTATTAGGCCCCATGTCATTCCATCCGGCAGCGGTCGCGGCCGGCTAATCAGTATCTCTACTACCTTCGGCGGATAGGATGGGTCTATGTTCGCCGGACCGCTGTAAACGACCTTGCGACCGTCCGCCAGTACCAGCGTGACAGTCTGGTAGAGGTGTTTTTCATCATTCATTGTGCAGTTCCTTGGCGACGGTCAGACGACGTTGCACTTCGGCGGACACCCTCTTCTCGAACGCTTCGTCCAGTCGCTTATCTAGTCCCTCGTCGATCCTCGCCAGCGCTTTTTGAATGCGTGCGTTTGCTTCGCCCAACAACTTCAATTCGTAACGTGTAATGCGGCTGTCTGCCGCCTGTTCATACGTCCTGACCATGTCGTCCCAGCATTCGGACGCAATCCTCTTGATCGCATCTTCAGTAGCTTTCTGGATCAACTCAAACACAGTGTCCTGAATCTGCACCTTGAACTTTCCGGTGCGCTGGTCCCAGACCTCCTTACCGACGTAGGCTTCGATTTCATTTTGAATGCTTTGCGCCATCTTGGCCAGCACCGGGTCTTGGCAGAGGGCCTTCAGCCGCTTGCGAGCAAACTCCTCGACGATCTGATGTCGCAATTCCACCTCGATCTGTGTGTCGCCGCCAATCAATCTTTCCAATGCTGGCAGGTTCAATTGCACAATCATGGTCACCTCACAAATGAATTACCTTCCCGCACGCGATCTGTTTGCTGTGCGTAATTAGCACGATCTGCGTTGCCATCTCGTCTGCCAACGATTCCAGCAACTGCCGTGCTGCCGGGCGGTGTTCGCGGCTCAGATGACGAAAAGGTTCATCGAGAAAGAGTATTCGGCGCTTCCTTGGTCGTGATAGCATCAATGACAGCAACCGCAAGGCGAAGGCGGTAACGTCAAGAACGCCACCACCGACGTTACTGGGGTCTACCTTCCTACCATCTCGCAGGAACCGTAACTGCGCTTCTGTCTTGCCTCTGGCCTGTCTGAAGCCTACCTCGAAGCTGTAAGCATCGGGGCCGAATACCGCTTTCAGACAGCGCGAGACGATGCCTGCAATGCGGGAATGGGCTTTCTGCTGGATCGCTTCTGCGACGGCCTGAATGAGCTGTTGCGCTTGCAGAGCAGTTTGTTCTCGTTGGGTTGCTGCTGCCAGGGCTTTACGTTCGCTGCGAACGGTGCGAATGGCATGAGCGTAATCGGCTTGCAGACGGGTTAGGCGGGACTGGATTTCATCGGTTTGCAAAAAGGGGGTAGTTAGTTGCCCCGCCCGTTCCGCTTCCGCCGCTTGCCCATGCTGGCCGGTCCTCGGCCCGTTTGCCGCTGCGCTAGCGTTAATAAGGGGGGTATTAGCCATCTACAGCCCCGCTGTAGCGTTTGGGGGCCTTTACAATGGGGTAGATACCCAACGCATCGAAGTACAGCTGGTGCATCACGCGAAACAGTTCGTTCCGCGCGTACTTCGGAACCAAAAAGCTGTCATGACAGCCCAGACAGGGAATGCTCTGGCAGGTGAAATGGTACAGCAGGTTGATAGCGATTGTCGAATCTACCCGCATGAGCTTGACGCCCATGTCCTGACCAAAATAGTGGTCGATCCGACGATGGTAGGCACGTACAACCGGAACGATCTTTTTGAACGTCAGATTGGTGCGGCTGAGAGCGTCCCGTAAGTTGTTCGATTCTGCCAGTGCTTTGCCCCGTTTCCATTCGCCGCCCTTTGTCCGCGGCAGCAACTTGCGATTGCATGCGCTAATTGCGGCGGTATCTGAATCCGCGTTGAGTAAAGCGTTCACCATCACCTTTGCCAGCAAACGCATGTCCGGCGTCGTGTCATCGCCCCACAGCCGATAGGGGTCTTCTTTGTAGTCAATCTTTTCCAGATGATACACCATGCGCGGGTGCATACCGCTGTAGTCCATCTCGACCGATGTAGTTCCGTTGAACTCAATGGATTTCCGTTCGCGTCGCCCCAACGATTGATGCCCGTATCGACCCGTGTACAGCCTGCCATGCTGCTGGAAATTGTCAGTGAATATCGCGTAGTGGATTGGTCGCAGCCGGTAGGCGCCGTCGTCGCAATCCTGCACGGTATCCCATCGTTCATAGTAAATGCGGTACAGCCGATTGACCTTGTTGATGTGGACCAGTTTGGCGTGAGTATCCGCCGCAATGGGATCAGTGGGGTCAAATGGCAGTTCTTCCCTGATGTCGCCACGCTTGCGCAGAATGACGTAGCTTTTCATCGGGGTTTCCGGTTCGTAATCCCACGGGTCTTTGTGGGCCTGTTCCTTGACCGGCTCTGCTGGTATGGCTCGCGACATCTTCGGCGATCCTTTCGGGCTGCGGTACAGGTCAATCAGCCCGACGTCATCGGCGCAGTCCTGTACGTTCAATTTCGCTTTGGAACAGTCGGGGCGTTTGGGGTCACGAGGTGTCAGCACGCAAGCCCCGATCCGGGCCGCTTCTACCAACTCACCGAAGTAATCATGCCAGTACGTTCGTTTTTCGTGTACCTTGTACTTCTTGAACAACGGCGACTGCATGAGTTGATCGAACAGGACGTCGGCGCGGCGGTTATTTTCGGTGGTGCGCTTGACGCCCTGCCGAATCATCAGTGTTGGTAACTTATTGTAAACGGCGTCGAGCGGTAGTTTGCCGGATTTGCTGCGGACCTTCGGCCGACGTTCCTGAGCCTGCGCCCACGCTGCTGCACTCGTTTTACGCGACGCCTTTGTCGCCTTGGCCATGACAGCCCCCTATCCTCATTTCTGGTAAAGGTTCCGGGTGGCCCGCACGGCATCGGTAGAAACAGATAGGGGGAAAGCAAACCCGATGAACGGCGGGCCGCGACGGTAGCTACTCCGTCTGCCCGGATGCTCCCTTTAGTATATCCTTTTCGGCTGTTGCCCGCTTTGCTGAACAGGCGGGACACCAATCATTCTGCACTTCATAGTCAACCACACCGAAGACCTTTTTGGTGAATATGCTGGTCCAGCCCTTCGGTGACGCTTGACGTCCTGATGCGCAGTGTGCATACGCGATAAGTTCCAGTCGGCAATTGTCGCATGTCCACAAGAACGGATAGACCTGTCTCATGCCCATCGCCTAGCCCTCCCCGCAGAAACTGAGGATCGCGTCCAGCAGACATTCGATGGGGGGCGTCTCCCATGAGCATGGTTTATACCCCATACCTTGCCCTCCGAGTGTCATTTCATCTTCGTCAATTCTTTGGAACAAAACAGTAGGCAGGTCTTCCGGCCCTTGCAGGATATCGCGTGATACCACGTAAGTATGATCGTGCCAGCCGGTAAAGGTCCGGGGACGCCACCCTTTCTGTTCCCATTCCCGCAGATATCTCGCAGCCCGGTCTTCGCCGCGTTCTTCCAGCCAATCCGCCAGCATCAACTTTGGCGCAGCGACGTCTGGGCGTTCGAGTATCGCGTCTTTGAAGGCGTTCAGGTCTTTGGTATCGGTAGCAGTCATTCGTCGCCTTGCGGTTCAGTCCACCACTGCGGTGGCGTCAATCCCATGTTGTACCAGTCGCCACGGCCCATTGGCCATTTATGCGGCCACAGTTTGAATATGGCCTGCTTGACCTTGTCTTTCTCCTCTTCGTTGACCTGCTGGCGGATACCCTGACCAACGCCGGCAATGTTCATGGCGGCATGACCAATCAAGGTAATCATGGCTTCTTGTTTGGTCATCGTTCAATCCAAATCAGCGATCAGACCGAATTTGCGTGCCAATTTTGCCATCTGCGCACAATCTTCTTTGCTTGCATGTTCATCGAAACAATTGCTGGAAACGTGGTACAGTGCCAAGGCGAATTCATTTTCGCCAGTCTGTTTGGCCAACTCGCGCAACTGTTTCGCGTATTCGCCGCGTCCAGCGTCAGTAGGGTATGTTCCGCCTTCGACACAGCCGCGAATTTTCAAACCTTCCATGACCCAGCTGACGAACATGATGGCCAATGCAGCATCGGCGAACGCACCGCTTTGCAAGTTCATACTTCCTCCAGCCTATCGCCATATTCTTGGTTGAACTGCGCCAGCAATTCCGCCGCTTCTGTTTCCGCCTGTTCCGCCTCTCGTTCCAGCTTCTTCAGGCGGGCTTCCAGTTTGTGCTCATCCGCCGTCCCGTATTGCTTCTCATGCTCAGCATCAATCTGGGCCAGACGTCCAGCCGCCTGATCAGCTTCACGTTGGAGACGTTCCGCCGTTTTCTTGATACGCTGGAATTCTTCCAGGGTAATGGCGTCGTTCGGCTTGGTCATCATTTCCTCGGCTGACATTCCTTTGCATACCGCTGGCAGACGGTATTGACAGTGTCGTCAGTGCCAATGCGAATGACCACATCATTGAATACGAGGCCAATTATGCGACTGTCGCGATTGCGTCGCAAATGTTCGATTGTTAGTTCAGCAGTGCGACCGATCTCACTGCCGGCCGGCGGGTGTAAATAAGTGTCCCACTGTCGCACGTCATCGAGGTATTTCATCTGCCCCGTCCTTTCTTCCACTGTTTGCGTCGTCGTTTCTTTGGCTTACTGCCCTTGGGCCGAACAATCAACATCTTTGGCGGTTGCGAGAACGACGGCTTGCATATGTCCGTACTGTTACGTGGATCGTTTTCGGGCAGTTTGTAACCGCCCTTGCTGCGAGAACCCATCATGTCATCCGGCAATTGACTCGGTGTTCGCGTTCTTCCGCCGTGATGTTGTACTCTGTTCCGCAAGTGCATTCGTAATTGAGGTAATGGATGCGGTAATTGCGGTTCCATCCTGAACCGCAGGGGGTATTAGTCTTGCTGCACTTCGGGCATTTGGTAGGGAGGATATCCGCGTATTCCAGTGCTTCCAACATGGCGTTGTCCGCAGCCGAAAGCCTCTGTTGTAATTCGGTCATTATGTGTACTCCAACCAATCCTCATCTCGATGTACGGTGAAGCCGCTTTCCAGTTTCGGGTGGCGCAGACCACGCCCGAGCACGTCCCCCATTCACAACCATTGAATCTCATGTTCCGCCACAAATGCAAACAGCAGATTTCCAGCTGCATCTGTCATAGTTGCATTGACTGGTGTCATTTTCCATCTCCTCTGTCCAGTATCCCTAGCACCGTTCGCCGTACTTCAGCCGGCGCCCCGTCCAATGCCCGTCGCAACGCTTCACCAAAGTCTACCGCTACGTCAGACAGATTGCCCAACTCCTCAAGGAAATCTTCCATGCCCGCAGCCGTCAGGGCCTGCATGCGGTCTGGTTCGATGAATTGATCCTTGCTCACGTCCAGGTAGTGCCGCTCAATGCGCCCGTCGCTGTACAGCAATCCGACGCATGGCTTGCTGTCCCGTTCAGCGCTGGTCCGACGCTGGAAACAGCCTGGCACGAACACCGGCGTCTTCCCTTCGCCACTGGACAACAGGCCGCAGTGATTGTCACCGACAACGCAGGCATCATAGCCTTTCAGACGCTTGCGGAATTCAGCCAACCGGCCCCGTTCTGGCGCCCCCGGATAGCCGGTCTTGGATGTCCAGACCATCTCATGACAGACCGCCAGCCGAAAGCCGAATGGATCGACGCTACCGCCAGTCCAGGGCGTCACCGGATGGCCCCACGGGAAACCATGCAGGATTAGTTTGTTTAATGTCAGGGGCTTGTCCGGCTGTAGATATGTCACTTTGCCTGCCTCAACTAACGTCCAAAACGCACTGCGGTGCAAATCTTCTTGAGCATGGTTAGGGGTGTCGTGCTGGCCGTTGATGCCGCAGCAATTGGGCATCCGCTTCAGCAAAAAGTTGACAAGCTGCGCAGGCTCATTCCACCGATGAAGAATATCCCCGGCAACAACCAACGAGCAGCGGTGCTCACTGACCAGCGTAAAAAGTTGCTCCAATTGTCGATCCTGTGCTGTGTACCAGTTCTCATAGGATCGAGCAATGGGCGGGCGATGGCTAAAATGCAAATCGGAACAGAGGATCGCTAGCACTGTAGGTGGCTGATCCTTCGGCGGTTGCTGAGGTCGGCGGTCGAAAGGATTGTTCATATTCACCGATCACGCATACCATCGAACGGAGTGGGCTCCCCCGCTTCACGATAGATTTTTACGCAGGCGGCGCAGATCGGATCGTGCAGCGAATCATCTTCCCAGGTGAAAACGCTCTCGGGATTACCGCCGGAGAGCTGGTCAATCAGCTCGTGGATCGCTTTGCATTCTTCGGTAGACAGCGTAACCATTGGCGTCTCGAACTTTATCGCATGCAAATGCCGTATCAACGCTTCGACGTTCAGAATGGCTTCCTTCGTTACGGGATCGAGGATCGGCGTTTCTCCGTCCGAAACGCTCAACGCCGTAACCAAGGCTCGTTGTATCCGTCCCAACCATTTACAGATGTTCGACAATTCCTGTTCTGTCATCCGCCGCGGTGGACACCGCGGCGGATCGGTGAACATTTCAGTTGATTCTGTAGCCATGTCATTTATCCTCTCCCACATGCAGGGCACTTCCCCTGCATCGCCCTTGCTAGTTCCTCATTTGCCCTATCCGCTTCCTGCCGCAGACGCACTACAGTTTCCGCTGCCTCATGCCTTCGCGTCAGTGCTGTTCGCAACCCATTCATTTCTCGTCTCAGCGTATCCGCCCGTTCTACCGCTGCCCCCAACCTAGCTAATTCATGTGGGGCAATAATTCGCTGAGCGGTATTACGAAGTTTTACCGTTTCCGCCAACGTCGAACGTAGCCGGTCCACCTGTTTGCGTAAATCCAGCGCCTTCCCCAACGAGGATACGACGCTAGAACACGCCAGGATCGCGTAGGTCGCGTTCTGAGAGGTTCTTTGGGCGTTTACCCGGTCTTGCAGTCTGGAAGCGATTGCATGCGATTCTAGGCGCTTTTGCTGCGCTACTTCGGACAGCTTTACTATCTTACCCCACTTAGCTAAAGCATCGGGAACCCAGCATAAGGAAAACTTATGTTGTAATGCTTCAGCCAGGCGCTTTTCCGCGACCGTTACCTCGGCCCTCGCCGCACGTACTTCACTGGCAATACCGCTCAGCGTCTGGTCGATCAATCCCAGGTTAACAACGCCGTTCAGTTCGCGGGATACCTCACCGGCAGACAGGAACACCCAATAATGCGGGGCATGCTGACCGGCGAAGGATTCTTCTGACAGGTTCAGCAATTGGGCGACGGCCGCGGGAACGGTGCGGGCTTCCCCTGTACCGAATTGGAGCGGCTGGCCGTCCAGCAGATAGCGATTGCCCTTGCTGCCCTGTTCACGGACGATGCTATGACCGTCGATGATGGCTTCGGTGCGGCAGTGTTTGGCGCCCCAACGTAACGGTCCGTCCTTCGGCGGTTTGTTCAAACAGAGGAAACGTAGGGCGCGTAGGATTGTAGTCTTGCCCCGATCCGTCGGCCCTTGGATGCTGGTAGCGCCCGCAGCAAAATCAATGACCAGTTTTTTCCAGCACTGGAAATTGGAGAGGGTGAGGCACTCAAACATTTGACGTTTCTTGTGGGCATTGTTTGAGATAGCGATGCACTTCATCCAACGTGGCTTCAATCAACCGCTGGATGGCCTGATCGTAGATCGCAGACAGCCCGCCTTGATCTTCCCATGTTTCCAGACAACAACGCAGGAACGCCGCCTTTTGTACATGTTCGGTCAGTGGATATGGTTCGCTTGCGCCAATGACGGATGAATGCAATCCCTGACACACTGAAACGATATCAGTGTATTGTGGGTAATTCGGTAGAATCGCGTGGCGTTTTTGCATCTGGTTCATACTAATAGCCACTTCCTTTGGTATATTTCCCTGCTACTTTCTCTTCAGTCTTCAAGTAGGTCGCAGTTAGTTCCATCGCAATCCAATCAGCAACACTTTTAGCTTCTTTGACATTGCTGCTGTTCATGACCGATCCTTGTGGCGGATAGTCCAGCCCTCGCAAAGCGGTAAGTACATGCTGCAAAGGCGTTCCACATTGCAAGGCAACAGAGATGACACGAGCCAAAGCATCGCACGTACCACGTAAGAGTGTGCCAGCCTTGGCAATGTCTATGAAAATTTCACCGGGGCTGCCATCGTCGTATTCACCGACCGTCAGGTAAATAGTCTGGCTGCCAATTCGACAGCATTGACGCCAACTATGCCTGCGTGTCGGCAGGCATTTGCGGATTACGTCTTTGCTCATGTCTTCAATCCCCGTAATACCTTCCGCAGATGTTCCGGCTTGACACCGGAAAAGAATGTTTCCAGCTGCATTCCAGTCACGCGAAACACCGTCCCGCCGCACTCGGCCTCCAGCACCAATGAGGGCCGCGGGTATTCGGCGAACGCCCCAACCTTCCGCAGTATTACCATCAACGTTGATGGGAAGAAGACAACGGCCTCGCGTTGATCCCGTCGTGCAATTACTGCCCAGTAGGGTATTCTGGCGGCTGTCGCGGTCGCGGCGATTTCATTGAACCATTGGCCCCATTCCGGCTGTCGCTGATGTCTCAACCGATCCAGTATGTCATGCGACGTAGATCGGCTGTAGCCGCGTTTGAGACTGAATACCAGCAGACGTAGCAACGGGGCGCCGCTGATGTCAGTCAGACCAACGTCGCCAAATTGATTGGCCGTTTGCTTCTGCTTGCGGCTGCGAACGGTAGCACGAGCACCACTACCGCCGGTACGCCAGAAGACAGAATCCGTTTTGCCTTCGGACCACCACCAGCTGAGTTCGGAGCAGATGGTTCGTTCAAAAACGGAGCCCTTGGCCATGTTTCGTCTCCGTTGACAGGGGGCAAATCATTCAGGGGCTTCGGTTCTATCTGGGCACGCAGTTCATTCCGAGGCAGCAGTTCCATCTTTCTTTTCGGTTCATTCAGTCAGGGCACTTTTCTGTCTGAGCAAGCAGTTCATTCAGCCGTGGCGATTCTATCTATGCATCCAGTTCATTCCTCGTTCGCTGTTCTGTCTTTTGCGACAATTCATTCCAAAGCCGCAGCTCTATCTGTGTCTTCAGTTCATTCCTTGTGGACAGTTCCATCGGTGTCTACAATTCATTCCCGTGTCACGGTTCTATTTTGCACCGCAATTCATTCATTCGCAGCAGTTCTATCCCGGCTCTCGGTTCATTCCGCGGTCACTGTTCTATCAAAGGAAGCAGTTCATTCGCGTGCGACATTTCTGTCTGACTCCACAGTTCATTCCAACACCTCAGTTATTCGCTCACTGGCCAGCACGGCGGCGGGATGTAGTGGACGTGTCCGCCATGTTCCAGCACCCACGGCTTCGGCATCGGCAGCCCCAGAATCTCGCGGCCTATCTGATGGTAGTGGCTGAGGAAAATCGTCACCGCGTAGCGAGCTGCCCGCCGATCCACTCCAACAGGCTGCAAACGTCCGTCTGCCCACAGCTTCTTCTGGTCAGGGGAAATCGCCAGCCCCTTGCGTTTGGCCAGTTCCAACCGTCCCAATGCTTGCTCGCGGAACAACCCCGCATCGTTCCGCTGCGTCTCTCGTTGTTTGCGTTCGCTGTACAGCCTGACGTAGAGGTAATTGTCATTCTGCAAGCTGCTGGCACGCTTCTGCGCCCGTGCCCGTTTGGCCTTCACCTTCGTCAGCAGTTCAGTACCAGACAGTTCGATGCCCTTGTCGGCATGTTCCTTCAGCACCTTCTCGGCGATGACATCGTCGTCCCCGTTCAGGGACGTTTCGCTTACGGTCAGCTTCTTGAAGGATTCGCCCAACTTGTAACACAGTGTCTTGAGTCGAGCATTCCACGGCCGTTTCTGACCGCGTTCCCACGGCTGAAGTTTGGGGTCCAGCAATCCAGCAAAACGCCAGATCGCACCCGCAGTCTGAGCACGGGCAACGTCGATATGGGCCAGCAGCCCCGCGGCGATCACCGCGTCTACCCCGGCGATGCTCATGGCCCAACGGCCCAATGGGCGGGCCTGCGCGAATTCCCGCAGCACCCGGGCTGATTCTCTTTCCAGTCGCTCCAGCCGCTGCTTCATCTCCGTAATGAGGACCGGATCGGCAAGGATATCGGTACTGCGTTCATGTGCCGACTCCTTGTTGCGGGCGCCGACACGCAGTTTCTGGATGCCGTAGTACATGCCTACGGCTGCGGCCATCTGTTCGCGGTCGAACGTGTGAGCTTCAGCCAGCTGGTCCTTGGTGTACCGCGCCGTTTCCGGCTCCATCAGCAGCGGGGCGGTTCCGTTCGTCGTCTTCATGGGTTTCTCCTGTTTGCAAAAGGGACGTTCACAGATAGCAGTTCTGTCAGCAGCAGCTCATTCAATCGTTGCAGTTCTATCTTTCGTCTCAGCTCATTCAGGGGATACAGTTCTGTCTGTCAGTGCAATTCATTCTGTTCGTGCAGTTCTGTCTGAGGGTCCAGTTCATTCTCTCGGGGCAGTTCTGTCATACTCCGCAGTTCGTTCCGCCATTTCAGTTCTATCTGTCTGCTTAGCTCATTCTCTCGGAGCGGTTCTATCGGAGGGGTCAGTTACTTCATCGCTTCCTTCATCAGTCCGGCCAGTTGCGCCTCAGTCCAGGCATCTGCAACCATCTGCCCGTCCTGCATTCCCGCTGCCACTGCTTCGAGGAACGCAGCCTGCCGGGCGTTACCAATCTCACGTTGGCGGTATCCTACAGCCGATTTCATCACCTGCGTTCGAGTAGCGACGGATAGCCGCGTCCCATCAGGCAACGGCCAGTTGTAGAACTTGCCGCATGCCACTACTATCGAATCACGAAACCGGCGACTGTAGGTTCGCGGCGACCCGCAATCACGGGCAATCACGCAGCGGGCTTCCCGCTGGACTTCTCGCAAGGCTTCTTTGGCGGCCATTTCTACCGCCGCACGTACCGTCATGGCATTGGCCAGAATCACGACCACCATTTCTTCGACGGCCATTGGGGTATAACCGTACTGCTCATAAGCAGCCGTAGCGGCGTCCCGAATTGACACAGCAGTATCTGCCTGTCCGCTCTCCATGTCATCGCTCCTTCGTCAACGCTACGTCCATGTTGTCCTTCAATTCTTCCATCTCCAGCCGCTTCAGTGTATCGCGCATGCCCTTGATCTGGTCGCGGCGTCGTTGCCGTTTCAGGTTCAGCAGATGGGCATTCAGTTCGTGCAACGACTTCGGCGGCTGCGGACGATGAAGGTCTCCAGCGGAACGCGGCATCTCATTGTGGCAATCCACGTTCCGCCGTTCTACTTCATAGCCCAACGCCTGTAGGACGCGGTAAGCGCACGAATAGCGATCTCCGTAGCCGTCGTGAATCAAGACGTCGCCAAGGTAGATCGCGTCACCGTGATAGCTGATGATGGTGATTTTGGGCTTTGGCTCATTCGCAGTTTCCAGTGCGGCGACCAGAGCGTTGCGCACGTCTGCATCGGTCCAGTGGCTGTATGGAGGCAGCTTGTTCGCAGCAGCGCAGACCATTGCTTCGGTGACTTGCATTATTTGGCCTCCTTCGTCAGTACCAACGGTCCCGGATCGGCTTCCGATTTGAACGTATCGAACAACCAGCGGCGGGCTTCTGGTGGGAATTTCTCTACCATCTTCAGCGGGTCTTTCAACCGCAGCGCTTCCCGCACCGCGTAATGCCGCAGCAGTTCCTTGGCGATGGCCATAGCACGTATCTGCGTTTTGCAACGGCACAAGCTGTAGCCGACGGACGCTGCGGTGATTTTGTAGCCGGGGACGTCGTTTATCGGCCTGTGAATGGCCAGCAGCCCATCCGGGGACACCATCGCTTCCCAATCCATGAACGTGAATTTGTCATCTGTCATCAGACGGATGACGCGAAGTTTCCAGGCTTTACTCATAACGGGGCTTCCTGTTCACTTCGCATGCTGCTTCGATCTCCGACCAGACTTGACTGACCAGCAGGCGCAGTTCCTTGACCTTGTCTTGCTCTTCGATCTGTTCGATTAGCTTCTCCTTTGGTCCCTCGAAATTGAATTCCGGGGCAATGACCGTTTTCGCCTTGCTGGTATCTTTGTCGTCATCGCCGCCATCTTTGCCCTTGGCGGGCTTCCAGCGTTTCTCTTCCATCATGAAATCGACGCAGCTGCCTACGTCGTCCATGCCCAACCCCGGATAGAACGGCACGCGAATGCGATGATGGCGGCCGTTCTCGCGGTTCTTCTTGACGTGCATCACGAGGTAAGAGCCGATTTCCCGTTCCTTGCCCAGCACTTTGCTTTTGATGGCACCACCCAGACTGAACCAGATTTCTGATGTGGCATAGTACGTCAACGCCTGTCCGCCAGAACGTGTCTTGGGGTTGAACGGATTGCCGATGTTGACGCGGGACTGTTTGACGACGATCAGGATGCTGCCAGGTTTGGTTTCGTCCAGACCGTTGTGGGCGCCACGCATCTCTGACGAATTCATCATTGCCTTGTCGGTGCCGTATTCCTTCCCCTTGCTGCCCGCCTCCGTCTTCAGTGCGTCCTCACTGTCCAGAACATACATGAAGGGGCGGCCTTCCTTGACCGCGGTAGTGACGTTGTCGTAGAACTGGTTGAGCGTGCGTGATGCTCCCTTCTTCGTTGGTGGTTCCAGCCGATCCGCCAACCTGCCACCAAAGAATTTGCGCACGTCCATCAAGGCACCGCGTTCAGTTGGGTCATAGATCAGGCGGTAGTTGTCATAGTGCGAATTGATGGATGCTTCCGCCAGCATCTGCAAAGCGGCCATCGTCTTGCCGGCCTGACTGTCCCCTACCAGCATGTAGTACATCGATGGGAACAACCCAACGCCCGGACGACTGGTCAAACCGAGATTGAGCAGCGTCAAGCCAGTAGACAGCCCCATCTTGAAATCGGGACGGCCTGCCGGAGGTTTGTCTGCGAGCAGTTTCTTCTTCATGCGTTCGACAGTCTTGCTGGCCATGTTGAAAGTTCCTTGAAGACGAGACGTCCGGAGTTGCACCGGGTCCGTTGCCGGACGGGTCTATGGCTAGCCGTCCACACGTCTCGATGATTAGGAAGTGCCGAGCTACCACTCGTGCTATTTAGGCCGTTCAAAGCCAGTCACGATTGACCAGTCCAACTGACACCGCTCCAAGTGGTCATTGCCCAGCACTTCCTAGATGGGGCGGTTGGATTTGCACCAACGAATTACCCGGCTATGGGCCAGAGCTTCCTATCCGCTTACACCCCAAACATGGGGATGGTCGGCACCCCGTGTACTCGGTCTATGCCTTTGTCCGGTAGCTGACCATCCCCAAGATATCGGGCAGGGAGTCGAACCCTGCTCTTCCAGTTTGGTTCTGAGGACAAACTGGCGTGCGCCGTACACCACCGATTCATGCGGCGTCCTTGCCTGTCCTCCCTATCCATACGCCTCTGTTCCAGCAGGATTGTCTGGAATCGAACCAGATCGGCTGTGGGGAGTTTCCATCCCCTCCGGGTTACGTTCCTCAGCCTGCAATACCCCGTGATTGCTCCAATCCTCCAGCCGTTCTTTTTCCACCCTGCGAACGGCAACAGGCAGGAAGGAACGTCCGCTGATACGCACCGAACGCCCCTTGTGGCTCAGTTAGTCCTCGTCATCTTCCGGGTCTTCGTCATCCCCATCGTCTTCATCTTCCTCCGGCTCTTCGTCGTCCTCGTCATCCGATTCATCATCTTCCTTGACGGCCGACGCCTTGCGCTTCGGGGCCGGTGCATCGTCCTTGTCATCATCATCGTCTTCCGGCGTATCTTCCTCTTCTTGAATGCGGGTGACGTCGCTCGGCTTGATCTTGGCGTAGGCCGTCCCCTCTTCATCTTCCAGCGCCAGCAGCCCCTTGGATGAAACGGCGGTGATCTCGCATTCCTTTTTCTTGTACATCACCATCCCGCCGATGACGAAATCCTCCGCCGGTTCAGTAGTATCCTTGTCATCGTCGGCGTCCTTGTGCGCCTTGGTAGGGGCCGCGTCTTCATCATCCCCATTGTCCGACGCACGAGACCGGCGCGGGGCCTCATCGTCGTCATGATCTTCAGCGTCAACGCTGCCGGCGTTCAGCAACATCGTCAGCTTCTTGGGATCGGGGCGAATCAGCATGGCTTCCAGCGACGACGTCCGCTCCAGCATGTCATCGGGGTATTCGTACTCACGCGGCTGGAAATCGATGCGGCCGACCTGCCGGTATTTCTTGTTGGTGATCGCCACCCGCAGCGTCTGGCCCGTTTTCAGGTCGAAGAAGTCCTTGTCCCCGCGCAGAGCGTCGATGGCTACCTTGAGTTGCTGGCCGAAGCCAAAGCCGCGATTGAAGTAGGCGGCGCTCAGCACCTTGAGCGGGTTCTTCAACTTGCCCGGCTTGTCGTTGACCCAGAACAGATTGCGCCGCTGCGGCTGCAACGGATCGGATTCCCCCTTGGGCACCCGCGGCAGTTCGTTACGCATCTTGCAGACAGGGCAGGGGGCGTCGTACACCTCACGCAGACAGCAGCACTTGTAGCCGAAGCCGCCGTCCGCTTCGGGCACCGAATGCTGTGCGTAGGTCAATTCCCAGTGCTGGAACCCTGCGTCAGCGCTGGGATTGCGTACCGCATCGCCCACGATGTAGGGCATGATGTCGAACGACAGCACGTCTTCGGTCAGGTCGAACCACTCAACGCCTTCTGGCAGCTTGACCGCTGTCGGTCCACGAGTCTCGGACTGCTTCTTCGACCACTCGGCCGCGGACGTCTTCCGTGCCTGTTCCTTCGCCTTTTCCCTCTGACTCTTCGCCATTAGTCATTCTCCTTCGTGTGTCGGATCGTTCTTCAATTCGTTGGCTCGCAACCATCCCAGGCGGGCCAGTTTTACGCAGACATACAGGCCGAACGGTAGTCCGGCCATCGTCATCGCCCCGAAGCAGTACCAGCCGAATTCACTCATCGGTGTTTCGCTCCCGCCGATGCTTGCTTTGGAACGCAGTCACGGCTTCATTACGGCGGTGTTCATCCATGTGTTCGCGGGCTGCGTCCGTTGATACCCGCGGCTTGGCCCAGTAGCCGCTCAAAAAGAGGTCAACCTCCTTGGAAATCGCGGTCTTCCTATGTTCCAGTGTACTTACCGCAGCCTGCGCCATATCGACGGCGTGCTTGGCAGTGATTTCCTTGGACAGTGCCTTGCGGTAACGTGGGTCCAACAAGACCGCTTCCTCGACTGCTTCTTTGGGTTGTGCTTTCACCAGCCCAAAAGCCTCGGGGTTCTTGCGTACTTCCTGCGCGACTTCGGCGGCGACTACTTCTCGTTGCGCCTTGGCCCGTTCATGATCCTGGCGGACATCAGCCAGGATCGTTGCGTACTGGTGATAGAGGCGAACGTGGTTTTCCAGTTCAACCTCTAGCCGGAAACGGTCGAATACGAAGAAATCGGGCTCTTTGTCGGTTTTCATTTCAATGTATCTCCGGATTGAACGCGGCGAACCTTGACGGAACTGCGGTCGAACCGATGAACCTTTTCCGTTTGGTCTTTGCTGCCGGCCCAAACGGACACAGCTTCTTCGATGTACTGTTCCATCTCGGCGATTGTCGCACCGTCAGGAACATCAATGGTCACGAGAAACAACCGAATCATCCTGCACCTCAGTTGCCCACACCCTTAAGTATCCCGCTTCTTCCCCGCGTTCTTCCAGCCAATCTGCCAGGATCAGCAGTTTGCCCATGTCCAGGGGCAGCAACAGCACTCCGTCCAGCATCTTCTGTGCTGCGGCGAAAATACCAGTACGGGTGCGGCGTCGTACCAGTTCGCGAATGACTTCTGCGTGCAATGCGGTAAAGATTTCGTCGCGGGGGCTATCATCGTAAGGACGCAGAAACCAGCGGCAGCCGGCCGGTTCGCCTAGTATCTGATCGCACTCATAACAAACCTTGGCGAAGAATTCCTCAGCTTCCTCAACTGTTGCATCGGACGCATTTGGATCAGCTGATGCATCCATCCAGAAACAGAACACTATTGCGTCCGCCGATTCGATAGGCCAATCACGTACTGACTGCACTGGTGGTGGCGAACAGGTTACGCCCTGTATCAACCGAGCGTCGTCCGATACCAACGCTTCCCGCAATGCTTCCAGCCCCTTTTCGGGCAGCTGATGGACAATGCCTCGTCGCCAGGTATCTCGCCAGTCTTCCATGCATATCCCCGATTTAGTATCCCAATCAACCACCGCGGCCGCGAACCACTTCGAGACACGCCCAGACCAGTCCGTTGAACCCGTTGCGGCCAGCGTTGTACATGGGATCGCGGAACGTCTCCAGTATCAACCCCGCTGTGCCCGCAGATTTGACGTCCTTTGCCTTCATTGCAGTATCCGCTGCGTTGGCCATCACCAGCCGCCGCACCATCTCGGGGTCTTCGCCGCCTTCCTTGACGTCCTTCAGTATCTTCGCCACCGCGTCCCATCTGCCTTGTTGCCAGAGCAATGCTTTGACCAGATCGAACGCCTTTTTCTGTACGCCTTCAGGCGCCAGCGCGGCCAGTCGTTCAGCGTCATCAGTGTATCGCAATGCTTTTTGCAGATCGTTGAGTGCGGTGCGGGCACTGCCTTCCGCTCGTTGCACGATTTGATCGATCAGCTGTGATTTGACGGGTAGTCCTTCCTTGTCCGCAATCGTTTTGACCAGCGTCGTCAGGTCCGTAATGCTCAGCGGTTTGAGAGCGATCACTTCGCAACGGGTACGGATAGCCTTGATGACCTTTTCGGGATCGGTGGTAGCCAGGAAGAAGTAGACGTGAGACGGAGTTTCTTCCAGCATGTTCAACAACGCTTGTTGTGCATGCGAAGTTCTGCTTAGCGACTGCACCTCCTCGAAAAACCAGATGCGACACTTGCCTGAACGGGGGGAAATGCCGATGCGCGATTTGATCCTGCGCGCTACGTTGATCGGTTCATCCCAAGCGGCGCAATCCTCTTCTGCGTAATCAGCCTCAGCACACTGTAGCTTCTTTTGCATGATACGGACCATCGTGGTTTTCCCCGTACCTGATGGTCCAGTCAACATGATGGCATGCGGCACTTTGCGAGCCTTGACCATGTCAGATAGCTGCCGCACTGCGTCTGGCTGTCCGACGACGTCCGCCCATCGCGCCGGCCGCCATTTGCGGTAGAGCTGACTGGCCTCATCCCCATTACGTTCAGTCTGCGGGGCAGTATTCGTTTCAGGCATCGTTGTCTCCAGTGGACTGTCGGTAGAGGCGTGCTGCATGTTCCACGTTCGCTACGGCCTGTCGATAGTACGACTTCTTCAGTTCTGCCCCAATGCCCTTTCTGCCATTCTTGACCGCCACGTAGATTTCGCTTCCCACTCCCATGAATGGAGAAAACACCACATCATCGGGGGCAGACCACAAAGCCATGCAACGTTCGATCACATCCAATTGCAAGGGGCATATGTGACGGGCATCATCCTTGTCCTTGGCCTGCCGATAGGGCAGCACTCGCGTCTGGTCGATATCAAACCAGACCGGCGACGCATATTGCTGCCAGATCCAATGCGCCCGTTTGTTCTTGCGTGGGTCCGTATGCATCTTCAACTGCTTCGGTACGGACCGCTCCCCGTAATAGACCGTCAGGCCGTTCTCGTTGTTGATCGGTTTGGCGTTTTCGCCGGGCTTGCGGAACGCCAGCAAATAGTCGGGTATGCCCGTCCGCACTATCGCGGAATCCTTGACCAGTTGTTGATGAGCCAGCCCAACCGCATGAGTGCGAACCGCCGCTATCAGCGGGTCTTTCCAAATGCAATGGCGGGAATGGAAGACAAATCCGTGCTCCTGAAACAGCCGGATGATGTCACCGCTAAAATCTTTCAGGCCGATTTCTTCGCCATTGCGTTTGTACGTTGGCAAGTCCATGCAATGTACCGCCACGATGCGGCCCGATGCCAGCGCCCGAAACAGTTCGGCAGCCAGATAGCCAAACTGCGTCAGGAATTCCTTGTAGGATCGGCAATTGCTCAGGTCGCGGGGGTCATCGCTGTATGAGTACAAGTCGAAAAAAACGGCGGCGAAAAGATGGAAAATCCTACTGATTCCGCCGGCACTCCTTTCAGAATATCCATGCAGTCGCCACAATATAGGGCGTACTGAGGAGTGATTGTTTGTTTGTAGACATTGGCTATTGACATGAATCCCTCTTATTCAACCATGCCGGTACTTCCATGATTTGTTGCGCCACACCGTTAGCAGAGTTATCGCGCAATACCTGATTGATGCTGGCGCAAATGCCAGCATACATCTCGCAGATTTGCCGTTCCTTGCGCAGCATATTGGCCGCTACCTTGCCTTCTGCTTCAGTATGAACCAGCCGCACATTGACACGATTCTTCTGCCCAAATCGCCAGCACCGCCGCAGTGCCTGATAGTATTGTTCCACGCTATGCGTTGGAAAGTAACTCACGTCTGCGCAATGCTGCCAGTTCAGGCCGAAACTGGCGATCTTGGGCTTCGTCACCAGCGCCCGTATCTGGCCGCTGGTGAACGCCATTAGTTTCTCTTCCTTTTCCTCATCACGGTCAGCACCGCTAACCTGTACCGCTCCGGGGATGAATCGTTCTAATAGCGCCGCTTCCTTGTTGAGCTGACACCAGGCAAGAACGGGCCGGTCTCTTGGTAGTAGTTCAGCTACCTTCTGGCAGCGTCGTTCCGCCGTTCGTTTCTTTTCTTCGCGCTGCTCGGCCAGAGTATTCGCCTGATAAGGGAAAAAACCATTGCGGAAATCATTGGGCAGTACGACTCGTTCCGCAACCAATTCGGGTAAGATGAATGCACCGTCGGCGTAGCCCAGATCAGAAGGTAGCCGTACCGCTCGTGCCCATCCTGACATCCATTCCCAGAAGCGTGTACGGGCATGTCCCTTTAACGCCCAATGCTGCGTATCTTCCCCACCGTTGGTGAAGAACATGCCCAGCATTTGCCCACGAGGCATGATGCCCAATGCTTCAGACAGCGAACCAATCTCCATGTGATCGTTGGGGGCAGGAGTAGCGGTACAGCCCAAACGATACGGAACCTTCGTCATGAATTCAGTAACAACTCGCCGTGTTTTGCCGTCGAAATTCTTGATGCAGCTCAGTTCATCACCGACAAAGCCCTGAAAATCAGTAGGGCGGTAATGGTGCAATTGCTCGTAATTGGTGACGTTGATCCCGCGATGCAATGCTCCGCCCTTGACGCGATGAGCAATCATGCCGAAACGTTCGGCCTCCTGAACGAACTGCCGTCCTACAGCCAAAGGTGTCGCAATTAGAATATTGCTGTTGGTATGTCGTACCACGTTTTCAGACCAGACCAATGATAGAAGTGTTTTGCCTAGGCCGCAATCGGCGAGGGCCGCTGCCCAGCCCTGACGAATTGACCACTCCGCCAGATACTTTTGAAAATCAAAGAGACAGTCCGGTAAGAACGTCGGGGCAAATCCATGCCGACGTCCTTGAACGGATTTGTGTTTGAGGAAAGCAGCGTATTCCCCGTTGGTATTTTTCATCCCTTCGGCCCCCATTCACCGCTCCTATCAACCCACGGATTCTTCTGGAACCAGTTCGCTTCCCCAATATCCGCCTCAACCTCCATCGGCACTACCAGCCACGGCCATTCTTTTGGCAGCTTGACTGAAACGAAATGGCGAACGGCATTCAGGTAGTCTTGTAGTTCGCTACGGGGCACGCTGCTGATGATTGAGTCATGGATCTGGCCAACGATCTTTGCCCGCATCTTGTGCTTTTCAATCCACTGTTGCAGCCAGACCAGCACTTGCAACAGGCAATGGAATGAGGCTCCTTGGATCACGTAGTTCAGGACTTCGTTCCTCTTATATATCCCTGAACACTTGAAGCCAGTATGCATGGCGAACCAACCCTTACGACGGTACGCCTGCCACCATTGTTCCTTCCATAGGGTGTAGACGGGAAAGCGGTTCTGCCACAGTTCGTCTTCTGCTGACTTTACCTGCGCTTCAAATGTACCGACTGCGGGCGCATGCTTGGGATTGCATGCCCCCAATTTCGTGATACCTTTTGCAGCCAGCCAGCGCCTCATGGGAATCTTGTTGGGTCCACGCAGATAGCGGGAAGTCCGCCACAATGACGGGGCGCACTGGAAATAGACGCTGCCGTAAAATTGTGCGAAAACGAATGCCCCCTTGCACAGATTCCTGAGTGGTCCTGCATCTTCCTTGGCAATCTGGTTCCATTCTTCTCGGGTGATGAGGAAATTGTCCAGGGCGGCGTCTCGGTGCATGTCACTATCGGGGTTGACCAGATAGTCTACCAGCGTCGGGTCGTGATGGTAGCACGCGCTTACCCGCACTTCTGCGCCTCGGAAATCGTTCTCGACGATGACCCAATCTGGCCCGTCAGGTATGAATGCCGTGCGGATGTACTTGGAGATTTCCTTGTTGCGGATGGGGATGTTGGTGAAGTTGGGCGAACTTGACGAAGACCGAAATGTGATGACGGTATTCAGGTTGAATGATGGATGCAGCCGGCCGTTGCAGACTTCTTGCGTGATCCCCTTGAGATAGGTGCCCCGCAGCTTGCACAACTTCTTCCAGCGAAAGTACGGCTTCAGGAACGGCAGCTTGATGCCAGCGAACGCCGCTTCATTGGTACTGTCCCGCCCTGTCGCCGTTACCGTCTTGCTTTTGTGTTTCAGTTCCTGAAAGACAACATGGGCCAACTGCGGGCCGCTGTCCAGATTGGCCTTCATGCCAAAGCGACGTCGCCAGATTTTGTAAACATCGTCCGCACGTAGCTGTCGTTCCAGTTCCTCGATCTGATTGGTAACTTGGACCGTGACCCGTTCCAGATAGGGAATGTCGATACGAATTCCGTTCGCTTCAACTTTCGCTAGCGCCAGCGCCCCCTCCATGAACAGCTTGAACGCCCGCGGTGAATCGGGAACGACCTTCTGCATCAGCGGCCTCCCCGATGCCGCAGAATGATCTCTTGCGCAACACGCAGGTTCAGCCCGTTGGTTTCCTTTATCACCTTGGCATGATCGGGGCCAATCCAGCCGGGCGGTTTCAGGAACTTACCTGATGGACTGAATGTCGCCTGACCGCCGGGGAATTTTCTGTCGTTCGCTTCACATACTTCGGCCAGATGGGGCAGGTCAGGAACACCGCAGGAGAGCATGGTGCCGATGCAGACATATATTGTGTCGCAACAGCCGTCGATGACATCCTTCAGAATGGTTGGGCAATGACCATGCAGTTTCAACCTGTCCGGTCCCTCAAAATCGGTATCGACCTCAAACCCCAGAGCGTAGATCGTCTCCAGCGCTTCCTCCAGTATCAGTTCCGCCCGCAGCCGGCGTGTCGCTTCATCAGGCTGGGCTGGGCTGGGCGGGAACCTGCTGGTGGGCATCAGTAGGGGCGCAGGTGCCCATACAGAATAGGTTGGAGACAGCGGTAGGACTGAGTTTGTCGAACATGGATTCTCCTAGACGATCATCTCTGCGCGATCTTGCAACACGGGCTGGTATTCCTTGTCTAATGAAAAATCATCCGCTTTGAAATCTTCGGACGTTGGGGTATAGACGAGACCGGGCGTTCGCAAACATTGCTTTTTCGCATCAGCGATACGCCGCGCCAGATCGTAGTGGGCTTGATAGATATGAACATCACCGCCGATCCAAACCAGTTTGGACGCGATCCGCCCGGTCCGATATGCTAACCACATCAAGAACGCCCAATACTGAAACCAATTGTGGGGCAGTCCGCAGATCACATCTACCGACCGTTGGTATGTAACCAACGTCAGCCCATTGTTCTTCCCAACGAATGCTTGAATGATGGTGCCGTGGCAATTGGTAATCGGGCAAGACGAATGAGTCATATCCGCCGTATTCCAAGTAGTGATGACGTTCCGACGGCTGAATGGATGATTTTGCACCCCATCGAGCATCAGTGCTATTTGGTCCACTGCGATGTTGCCGATTAACGATCCACGAAAATTACGAAACTGCTGCGAGTAATTGAATGGTACATTGCCTATGTGATTTGCCCACGGCTGCCACCACGAACGAACTTTTTCATGCAAATCCCAGATGTTACACGATCCACTCATGAACCATTCCCATTCACGCAAGCAATTCTTCCATGCCGTTTTGCGGGCTGACACAAGAGGCACGACGTTAAATTCGATTTGCATAGCGACCATGCGACGGCAAACCGAATTGCGTGTCATCAATTCTTCGCCGTCATCCAGTATGCTGCAAATCAAATCGGCATAGGTGGCATCCACGTTGCCCATCATCGGTACTTCCCACCTTCCTTCATTATCTCCACGTCCGTGCCGCCGTTCAGTTCCCGAAACTCTCCGTTCCACCAAGTGTCGCCAGTAGGTCCGTCGTACATTTGGATGTTGAAACGGTAGGTTCCCGATATTTCCAACGGGTTGATGAAGCTGTGGTAATGATCGTAGTAGTATTGGCCGGGAGCGTTGGTTCGGTAGTTCCAACCATAGAGCGGTTCGCTTTCAGCGATCCAGCGTTTGTATCCAGCCAACGCTGCCATCAGTTCCTATTTCTTTTCGATGGGAGTCACTTCGTATGCTCCTTGATCCATCGCTGGACTTCTTCCGCCACTTCCAAGTATTCCCGCGACGGCGTCAGGTTTACTTCTTGACCCGGCCGATAGCTCTTCCAGATTTTTGCCCTCAAATAGGCCGGCAGCTTGAACCAATGCGCGGAACAGCCCCACATAGCCGGCGGACATTGTTTCGGGCAATTTGGCCAGTGGCAGTGATGATTGCGTGTCTGCCCCTGCGATTTGACGTAGGCCGCTTTCGCCGCGATTGATTCACCTGCGCTACGTTTCTTTGCCATCGGTTTTCCTTTTCTTTTCAGCGGCGCGGGCGGTCAGGTACTTACGGAAGTCTTCCAGTTCCTTGGTGTCGTTGTCCAGTTCTTTCGGATCAGGTTTCCAGCCGCAGCGGGGGCAACCGAGATGATCCTTACAGGAACCTTGCCAGCCAAACCGCTTCTTGCATTTGGGGCAGCAGGCGTCATTGAACGTGGTCATCAGGCGCTATGCCCCTTCCGCATCTCAGCGATAGTGTCGGGGTCATCCCTGCGGTGCAGACCACGCGTCGGATCACCCTGCCCATGCGTAATGCGGTAGGCGTCGAATTCGTCAGCCAGCCTACGCAGACGTGCGGGGAAATCGGGATGTACGTCAGGATCGTTGGCGATGCTGTCCGCGTAGGCCCGCAAAGCGACAGCGGCGTGCGGATCACGGGCACCCAGCACGAAGTTGGGCCACTCAACCACCGTACCATCCCTGCGCTTTACAAGGTATTTGCCCTCTGGCGACTTGGGATCGTCACGGACTAAGCCGGCCAACTTCGGTTTCTCGTTCATCGTTTTCCCCAAAAGGGTTTTGTGGCGATGGTAGGGCATGAGACGCACATCCAACGTGTCCGCATCTAGGACATTTGCCAACGCCCTTAACAATTTCGTCCAGCGTCGCGGTCAATTGTCGATCATGGTAACGAGCGGCCCGTGCCTCGAACACGAACAACGCAGCCTTCAGCAAACCGATACCCGCTTCGGTTTCCGCACAGGGCAACTGGCTGTTGACATATTCGGCGCGGTCGATCAACGCCCGCAGCACTTCTTGCATCGTCGTGCCAGGGTGATGGCCAATGTTGCCGGGGTACTTGGTCCCTTCTCGCTTGACGAATGTAAGCGTTTGGAGCAGTTCTCCGTCTAGCGGGTCCAATAGGTATTCATGGCCGCGATCAACCACTATCACAGTTTCAACCCCATTTTTGGCGCCAGCTTTTGTGCGATGTGCCATTCCACCAACGAGTCCATCCCGTTATACAGCAGCAGTTTTTGTAGCGGGGCCTCGCGGATGCGGTTGGGTGAATTGCCACCCCCTTTGGATGTCAGAAATGGCTTGATTTCATCATCGTAGCTTTCCCCACCTAGTAGCGCGAACGTCATGAACTTGGCGCCGGTGATACCCCGCCGGTTGTCCGCTACATGAGACGCCAGCATGTCGTCGATCTTCCAGTTCCGCGGCATCACGCCCAGCTTGGCCAACGACCACCGAATCTCGAACTGAATATGCTGCCCGATCTTGGGCGAGTCCGACAGGAGCATTTCTTTAGTGGCTTGGATCGCTTCCCCGTGCCAGGGGTAAGCGACGCTGATCACCCCGTCGCTAACCGAACAGCTGTAGATTTCGGCATGCGCCCCGTCCGGCTTCAAAGTGGTAGTTTCATAGTCGAACGCCAGCGGCTTCCCCACCGCCGTCATCTTCCGCACCGCTGCTGCTGCCTTGTTCGCGTCCAGCTCCACCCGCACCATCGCCTTGTAGTCAGGCGGGCCGTCCGGCCACGGCCGTCCCTTCAGTTTCAGCGCCCATTCCAACTGCTTTTCAAAATCGTTCAGCACCAATGGGTCGGGCTTGTCGTTGAACCGCTGAGCACTGCGTAGGACGTGGCTAGGATGCCAAACGGGTGCTACCCAGGCGTTTAGTTGCTGGTTGGGGATGCGCCAACCGACCCATTTGGTGACTTCGCCGGGGTCTTCCTTCCACAGCCAGCCGATGACCGACTTGACCGCGTGTTTGCCCAACAGGATCACCAGCTCGGGCTTCAGTGCTTTGATAGCGTTGACGACGGTAGGACGGCAGTAGCCGATTTCCTTGTCGGTAGGTTGACGGTTTTTGCCCTTGGCGTCGCTAGCGCGGCAGGCGATGGCGTTCATAATCCAGCAATCGCGGGTCAGTTCGCACTTGAACCGACGCAGCGTTTGCTTCAGCAGATCACCAGCGGGTCCGACAAACGGCCGGCCGACAAGGTCTTCGTTTTCACCGGGGCCTTCACCGCAGATGAGGATTTTGCGGGCGCCGTCTCCATCAATCGGCATGCGAGGGCTTGCGCACTTCTTGTCGAGCTTACACGTCCAGCATTGTGGTTGCGGCGGGACCAGCAGCTTGAGCGAACGGGTTGTGACGGCGGAAAAGAAACCGGCCATCATTCTGCCCCCATTGCGTAATCATCAGCTTCGGCGCAATCACTGCACAATCCCAATGGCGGCGGATCTTCAACTGACCAAGGGAACAACCGTCGGCAATTGGTACATGCGTAACAATCTGGGCACGCCACTACTTCGCGAAACACATCGCCGAATTGCCTGCCGCAGCGTCGACAGCATGGTGGATTATTGCTGTCCATCATGCAGCCCCAATCGTCTCAGTGTCTACCAGCATCCGGTCAATGTCGTCGTACCCACCTGCCAGCATCCGCTCCTCTACCTCACGCGGATCAACGCCCGGCACCTTGCTCCAACCTGCCAGATGATGAAAGTCCCACAGCGAATCCAACACAGCGTTCCACGCACTTTGCGTCATCATGACTCCTGTTCGACTACTTCAGTAGCTTCTTCATGTGTCCCATCGCCGTTGCTGATAGGGGACACGTTCGGCCGAAAGAGCCATGCCGTGTAAATGTACCCACCCGCATCAACCCGCAGCCGATCCGTTGTCAGCGTCATCTCGCGGTGTTTGGTGACAATATCGCTCAGAATCTTGGGCGAAATCAGGAACGTCAGCTTGGGACCGTTGTACGTTACCTTGGGCGTTTCCTCGAACCAACCGGACACGCCCGTACCGCGTAATACCAATCGCCCCGGCCGCAACGAAACCTCCAGCATGTTGTTGTCAGTATTCTCTTGAGAGAATACCTCAGCGCGGGCGGCTGCTTCGGCCAGCCCCTTCGGCAACGCAGCGGGCTCGCCGCCTTCGGCCAGGAATTCCGTCAGGCTGGGGTAGTCTTCCAGATAGCGACGGCAGGACAGCACCAATCCGTTGGGATTGCGGAAATGAACCCAGCCCGCCGTTTCCCCGAATTCGACCATGCCCAACGATACGACGTTCTTCAGACTGGACGGCTTGAACATGGCCGGTTCGGCGAAGCCCGTTTTCAGTCGCCAGCGGCATGCCTGAAAATCAGTACCGGCTTCGATCCATTTGGGATGGACGTGGACAACGTTCGCGGCCGCCTTGGGGTCTTTCTCGTCTGCGCAGTTGTGGACGATGTTGACTGCCTCGCAGAAGTCCTTGTGCAACTTGTGCCACTCTGTTGGCGTTTCGATGCTGTCGATGGGCAGCAGGATTTCCTTCTCCATGCGGATGCCGGATCGGCGACGTTTGCCTGCTACCAGCAGTTCGCCGTCGCCTGCGCTGACGTCAATGTCGTCGTCGGGTAGCAGCTTCAGGATGTCCAGCAGCGATTTGGACTGGACGGCGCCAGTGAACGCCTTCTCCAGACCGGATGGACCGCGGCAGGCGATTTCGTCGTTGAATGCGCAGACCTGCCCCTTGACAAAAATGAAGCACTGACTTTGCTCGATGACCTCCCTCGTAGCCAGGCCGGGGGCGACACCTTCCAGGCAACGCAGGAAATGCTCACGTCCGATTTTCACAATGTTCCTCCTGTCCGAGCGATAGTATCAAACGTTTCAATGCACCGGCGCTATTCAGCAGATGACTGAGGCGCCGGGCTATCTCCAGATCAGTCAGCTCTGTTTTGTCGTGGCGGCTGAATGGACCGGCGGCTGTGTTCAAAGTACGTTGCATCCAGGCATGAATCTCTTGCTTGCTGCGGCTTGTCAGTTTGGCGATCCATGACAGTTTATAGGCCCCGTTCTTCTGCCCCGCTTCGCCGAAACAGAGAGCCAGCAGGTCCAGTTCCCGCTTGCTGAACGGTTCGCCGGCACGGTTGATCCGATTCGTCGAAACGTAACCAGCGACGTCTGGATAGCGGGCCGGTAGTTTCCAAAGCCGTGTCCAGATGGATTTGGGGCTCCTGCCCATTTCGCTGTGGAAAGAGGGCGGCCGACCAGAAGCAATCCAACCATGAACAAGGAAACCGTCCAACAGTATATCATCATCGGCTGGCGTCCACGGATCGCCGTCGTGATAGAATTCGCCGTACCGTTCCGCCAGCCGGCGTTTCTGTTCGTTGAGTTTCGATCTGGGGTTGATGTGACGTTCACGCATGGTTATTTCGTTTTCCTACTCTGTACATAATGACGCAATCGCAGCTTTTGATCCTGCATCCGATTGGTTATCAGGTAGTATGAGAGCATGAATACCCGACGCCCCCCCCGTAACACAATCTCCGGTTCACCAACCAGCTTCCGTCCGGGTAGGGCGCCGCAGCTGCCCGAGTAAAACAGGATCATGCGTCATCTTTCCGAAGCGATAGTTTTGCATCTGTCCACTACCCTCTTCTTTCGGACAAGAAATCAGGTAGTACGACAACATCAATGCAGCGCCCCCCCAAGGACGTCTTCTGGTTCCAGATCTTTGTTGCCGTTACTGCCTGAGTAGAACAGAATCACGCGGGTAACTTCTTCCGCATACGGCGATAGCGACGGAAGCGGCCCTGCTGCATTTTCACCGCGGCCTGTCCTGAGAGCATATGATAGGTGAGCATGAAATCGCCTTTGCGCAACACCAGCTCAGGATCACATCGCGTGATCTTCAGCGTCCCGTCGCCGTTTCCCGAGAAAAAAATACGAATAACTTTCCCTCTTCTGTTTGCATACCAGCCGAAAACGGGGCTCTGGCCTACGTTTGCCTACTGAGTTGACAGCTGTCAGCATCAGCGTAGCCGCAGCCCCGAAGTATCGTTCAGGATCAGTGGTATGGTCTCCCCCCCCCGTCGCCACTGTAGAAAATTACCACGGCCGCTTACTCTGCTTGCGATGAAATATGCGACGCATGATCTTTTTACCAAATGCTGACGATTTGCCACTGGCGTAAATATCGTAATAGGTGCAGAGCAGACAAGGAACTGTTCGCGACCGTCGCACCATCGCAATGTCAATAGGTCGATGAACTCCAGCAATGAACATAATCATCGTGCGATCTCAATCAAGTGCTGAAAATTATCATGGTTGTTTGGCAATGTGTTTTCTTTTCAACCACCGGCGTAGGCGGATACGTTGCTTGAACCAAATACGAAGACGGGATTGCAGCTCTTCTTGTCGATTATCGAAATAAGAGAACATCATGTGGCGCCCCCCCTATTTTCGGCTGTTTGGTTCGCAGCCTATGCCAGAAAAAAATAAGATCATTTCACTGTCCGCTGCTTTCTATGATCCCGCCACACCCACCGTTGCTTGCTTCCTATGTTCATGTATGTCAGTAGCAACGGCAAAGACGCCCCCCCCCGTTCGCCTCTTCATCAAAAGCCCTCGCCCACTTACCAGCCGATTCGGGGCCAGAATAAAATAGGATCATGGAAGATCACTTGCCATTACCAGAGAAGAATCCAACGGCCGGACGGCGATTGGCTGGCTTGAATGGCCAGGGATATTCCGATAGCCACTTGCGCAGCCCCTCGAAAAACAACAGGTTGGCAATCTTGCGCTCGCTGTGGCGATTGATGACGCCATGTTCGATAACGTTGCCGTCCTTGTCGTTCTTGCCCAGCGGTACGCCAATCTGTTTCAGCCATTCCCGCACGATCCGTTGTTCACCGGGTGACAGCGTCGAGTAGTGCTTACCCTTGGCTCGCGTAGGGGCGTCCTGCGACATGGTAATTTGGTAGGGCTCTGTTTCGTATGTGAACCTACCGCCACGCTTGTGCGGTAGCAAGATACCGCCAAACGCCCCTACCTTCGTCCACGTAGCAGAATCCACGCTCCACCACGGATAGCGCAACAAACATTCGTATCCGGTGACGGCGAATCCATGCAGTTTTACTTTCGGTAGCCGCTTTGGAGTGTCGCAAACGAAATCAAACACGCGGTCTAACCACGTTCGACATGCTGGCGATCCGAAGCTTCCTACTAGGCCGCCGATGGCGATGAACTCATAACCACGTCGAACGTAGCGACGCAGCCATTTCAGATCGGTGCGAAAATGTACCACCGGAACCGGCGCCAGTCCGTGTTCTTTTTCGAGGTACTGCTGATTACGCCATGTTAGTTCTGGTTCTGGGATCGCGTCCACATTGGCGTAATAGTCGATGTACTTTCGGTATTTCTTGACGAAGGCCGCGTACTCATCCATGTACCGCCAGAATTCTTTGGTGTCGTAATAACTCCAGGGTGATTTTCCGTGCTTCTTTCCGTACTTCGTGGCGGCTGTCCAAAGAGAGAAGCTGCCACTGTCCAGAAAAAACAAGCCGTTTTCCGTAGTCATTTCATCTGCCGTGAAATAGATTTGTGCGGCCCTAGAACGATACCGAGGCTCCGGACAGCCTCGCAAGCAAGAGTCTATCAAATCGGGGACACGGTATGTCGAAAAAAGATAGCATGATGCGAGCTTTTGTTTTCAGCACCGTTTCAGGTTGTCCGCCTTTGGCTCCGGCGCCACTGTAGTAAATCTTCAGGGGCTTATAGCTTCCATCGGGTTGCAGCTTTTGCAATTGTTTCCGCAGCCATTCATAATATTTAAGGTAGCATGCGTACCAAACTCTCGGATTAGCTAAATCACCTGCGGAGAACCCTAGATGATCGAGCCATCGCAAAACAGCTCTACGATGAAGCGGAGGCAGCGTGTCGAGATGGCCTTGATTACTTTGTTTGGTATTACCGACTTTTATGATGATTGCATCCTTTTCGGCTGTCCATACACCTTTTTTCGTTAGCGGTAACACTAAATATCCGCGGCTACCAAGATGCGCCCAACGTACTGTATCGACTGAATGCCAAGGAAACTGAGCCATCGACCGATGTCCTCCGATTCCAAAACCATGCACTTTCACTTGCGGGATTCCGCGGCTATTGCACAGCTGATCGAAAACCAGACGAATCCACTCCTTACTCGTTCTTCTAGTTGTCGAGGCTGCGATACCGCCCAGACCTATGTATCGGTAGCCCCGATTTATGTAGTGTCGAATCCACTGCAAATCTGTTCCTAGGTGTATGACTGGAACGGGAGAAAGCCCGTGCTCTTTTTCGAGATATTGCTGGTGGTCCCAAGACAACTTTGCGTCAAACATCACGTCGACATTAGCGTAGTAATCAATCGCGATTTCATTGGCATGAATAAAAGCCGCGTATTCATCCATGTACGTCTTGTAACTGGAGGCCGTCGCTTTCGATTTCTGCCAAAGTGAAAATGCGCCGGAATCTAAGAAATGTGAACGGGGCGGCCAGAATTCGGTCATGGTTTCACCCGCGGATGAGACTGAGCAGTTCTTGGCGCACGACGGATTCACGAAAAGCCCCTGTCAATGACGATGTTACCAGTTCCGAATGCTGTTTCTGTACACCGCGACAAACCATGCAGAAATGAGTCGCTTCCAGTATACAAGCGGCCCCCAGCGGCTTCAGATGCTCGTCCAGCGCAGCAGTCACTTGCTGACATAGACGTTCCTGTATCTGCAAACGGCGAGCATAGATGTCGAGAATTCGTGCCAGTTTGCTTACTCCAATCACTCGTTTGTCTGGGATGTATGCGATGTGGGCGCTACCGAAAAATGGCTGTAGGTGATGTTCGCAAACAGAATGGAATTCGACATTGCGTAACACTACCATCTCGTCGCAGGCCCCATCCTCGAACACCTTCAGCACGTCTTCGGGTTTTTGTTTGTAACCTGCGAACAGCTCATCGTAACTGCGCAGCACGCGATCTGGGGTATCTCGCAGCCCCTCGCGCTCGGGGTCGTCCCCAATGTACGTCAACAACGACAGAACGGCTTGACGGGCCTGACAGTACCAGATGGTATCGCCGGCCGGCTTCGGTTCATCCATGCGTTCCTCATTTCGACAGCAATTCACAAGACAGGTAGGACAGCGGGTCTTCTGTGTTGTTGGCCGCGAACGCGGTAAGCCGCTCCTGGCAGCTTCCGCACTTGCCGCACGCGAGCGGCTGCGCCTTGTAGCAGGTGCGTGTCAGTGCGAACGGAACGTTCAGAAGCAGCCCCTCGCGCACGATGTCGTCCTTGGTAAGTTGCAGAAATGGCACTCGTAAGGAAACCTTGCCATCAGTCGCAGCAGCAATGGCTTCTCGTGCAGCGTCGATGAATCGTGGGCGACAGTCCGGATAGATGAAATGATCCCCCGCATGAACGCCTAGATACATGGTCGCCGCTCCGACGCTCTCAGCAAGACCAGCAAGGACAGATGCGAAAATCAGGTTGCGACAGGGGACCACTGTTTGGCGCATGCTCTCTGCTTCGTAGTGTCCCTCCGGTATATCGCCACCACTCAACAACAAATCAGAACGGAATCCCGCCATGACACCAGATAAATCGATGAGACGAAAAGACACCTCGTAGTAGCCCGCGATCTGCGATGCCGCTTGATTTTCGTATTGATTGTGCTTGGACCCATAGTAGAAGGCGACGGCCATCAGATCGTTGGGACGGATATCTCGCAGCACTTGGGCTAGCAGCACAGTGGAATCCAAGCCGCCAGACAGCGAAACTATCGCTCGCATAACTACTCCAATCCAACGATCTTGTGTAACTGAAGACAGAGGGTATAGCCAAAGCGTAGACAGCTGTCGACCGCTGCTTTGGTGTTGGCTGCATTCTTGACAGGATCTTGCTCATCGCAGGGCTGGACATAGACCTTGTCATGGTATTGATGCAGTGGTAAAGGACGGAAGGGGCGACAGCCGTTAAGTGTCACAGACGGCAGCCCGTCAGCCTCGACCTGTCCGGCACTGATGACGTATTTCCATGCGTCGACGCGGCGAACGATCTCGGGTGCCACCTTTGGCGTCTTGGGGGAGCAGACGAAGTGCAACTTGGGGTGATCGTACAAAGTGGAGAGCGATGGATCGTACAACGTGCCATTCGTCTCGATTTGCACGACGAAGTTGGCCAGTGCTGTACCAATGAAATCTCCGAGCCGCTGCCGTAGCGGTTCCCCTCCGGTAATGACGATCAGGTCACGGTCGGGATGATTCGTCTGGTAGGGGCCGCGCAGTTGCTGCAACACTTCGATAATCAACTGGAATTTCGACAGAAGCCGACGACCGCTCGTGTAGTCTGTGTCGCAGAGCGGGCACTGGAGATTGCAGCCAGCCAGACGAATAAACACAGCCGGACGTCCAGCAAATGGCCCCTCGCCCTGAACCGTGTAGAATACCGAATGGACGTCAAGCAATCCTTCGGGATGCGGCTCACTCTTTTCGATGGGCTGGACATTCGGCAGGGTAATCACTGGGCTTCCTCCTGCTGCTGCTTCATGCGGTCCCGCACTTCTTGCCGCAGGATGATGACGTCATCAGGGGCGACGAACCCCAGGCGAACGCGCTTACCGATCACCTCCAGCACCGTGACCGTGATACCACCGTCCACGACAATCTGTTCGCCTTCTTTGCGACTCAGAACAAGCATGATTTACCTCCTTGCTAGGACTGATCTAGTATCCATGTCCGGGATAATCGGCGCAACAGGCCGGCGTTTCCCAGAGCCGCACGTTCGTTACTTCGAGCCCGCTAACCGTCAGCAGCTCTTGGCATTTTTCGTACAGTTCTCGCGCCATGTTTTCGGCGGTCGGATTGCCGTACTTGACGGCGTAAGGCGGACGTTCCTCGGTTGCTGCTAAATGGGATAGCTGCGGATCGGCGGCATTCAACAGCAGCGCATGGTCCCAATTGGCGTCCAGCCAGCCCCCAATCAACTCTTTGATCTTGCCAAAGTCGACCACCATGCCCAGCCGATCCAAGCCGTCGGCCCGTACCGTTACCTCAGCAACGCCGCGGTGACCGTGCAGCGAACGGCACTTGCCGCCGTGCCCCAGCACGCGGTGACCGTAGTCGAATTCCAGGCGGCGGGTAACGGTGGTCATGTCCCCCTCGAAAATAATCCGCCAGATCGATGCGAGAGCGTTGATTTGACTGCTGCCAGCATTTTGCCGATGGGAAGGCCCACGAATGGAAAGACAAGATCAACGGAGCTGTTCGCGAACGCGGCTCGAATTGCTGCGCAATATTCCTTGCCCCCCAAACCAATCACCTGCTCGAATCTATGCAGTTTCATCCGCAAGACCTGCTCGCAAAGCAACCGAACCGCTATCGGAGATGATGATGGTCGGTTGAAAGAGACATCGTAGGGGCCGGGAATCATGAAATCGGGCGAGATGAATCCGTATTTGGCGCTGAGTATCATCCAAACATCGCCGAACTTTTCGGCGTAACGGCGATTCAGGCGAAACGGCCCGCCAATGTAGGCCGACTTCGCCTGAATCGCCCCGCGCCGGGGAGCGACGTCCCATGCCTTTGCCTTGCCGCATGGGACTACCACTAGCGTCCCGCTTCCCATAACAGTCTCTACTTCGTGGCACAGCTCGGCAGGTTGTCGCCGCGCCCCCAGGCCGAAATCCAGCCGCGAATGGTGGACACCTTGACGGCTTGATTGACGGCGTTCGCGTACTCCTCAGCATTCTTGGCCGACTTGTCTTTGTTTTTCAGCCACGCCTTGTAGACCTGCTCTTTGTTCGACGGACCGCGGACGGTGTCGCTTTTGGCGACCTTGTCCTTCTTCGCGACCTTTGCCGGCTTGGCAGCAGCTGGGGCCTTGACATGCCCATTGCTCGCGGCTTTGGGCGCATCCCCTTCCAACCCGATCTCGGTGTGCTCGCCCAGCGCCTTGCGGATGTTCGCCAGCAGGCCCTTCAGCGTCTTGTCTTCGGGCTCGCGGACGTCCGCCTCACCCATCTCGGCCAACGTGTTCAGGTTGCGCACGATGGCCACACGCTTCGCATCGCCGGCCGCTGCGAACCCCATCGCCGCCAGCAGCTCCCGGGCCTGCTTTTCGTCAACCAGCAGCTGCTTCTTCCGCTTCGTTGCCGTTGCCATGTCTTCCTCCATTGTGTCTGTAGTGGGCGATGTCGGGTATTGTATGGACTTCGCCGACTCAGGAAACACCAATCCCGCCGCCTCTGCCTGAATCAACATCTCTTCGCGATTGCTGCCCACCTTGGCCCGACCCGTCCTGCCACAGTGCGTCCGCTCGGCCGCTTCCAGGGCCGTCCCCAGGCTGCGGTAGTGCTTGGGATAGTTGCTGCCGCCCATCTTGAGGTCCAGCTCACAGACCTGCCACGTCCCACGAATGCCGTCGACCGACGAGAAGAACTCGGCGAAGAAGTAATTCTCGCCACCGGAGAGCATCGCCGTGGCCCGGCTGACGCGATAGCGTCCGCAGACCGTCTCCCAAATCTGCCGATAGGAGGTGGCACCGACCACCCTTTTCTCGTCGAACATCCATTCCAGCCGGCCATCATCGGGCGGGCGGATACGTACCGGCACCGCATTGTCCCGTGCTGCCGGACGGGATTCCCCAGCGTTGACCCGCTTGCGAGCCGTGAAGTCGCCCTTGCGCATCATCTCGTTCGTGACGTCGCCGGGCTTCACGCCGTGCGGGGCCAGCAGTTCCGGCCAGTCCGCCCATTGATGGACGTTCGGACCGTGCAGCCAGACCAACTCGTTGACGACGTTCTGCACGTCCGTCTTCTGCGTCTTGACGACGGGCGGTGCGGGTGCGTCGGCGTTGCCTGCGCGTTTGGTCGGCACTGAAGTGTCCTCCAGAAGTCCCTCATCCAGTGCTAGTATAACCCAGCGCTCGAACTGGACGTCACCGACCGCCTCCTTGAGCGACGCCAGATCGGCCGGCACCTCGGCATCCCCTGCAACCTGATCCGCGGTCCAGCCGCTGACGATCAGGATGGCGGCGAACTCCTCGTAGGACTGCGGGACGTCGGCGACGGTGCTGGACACGGTACGCCGTTCCGCTGCCAGCATCTGCGGTACTGCGAGGGCGCCGACGGCCTTACGGGGCAGGATGATGTCGACGACGCGGTCGTAGGTTTCCTGCAACGATTCCTTCGCAGCCGCTTCCGTCCGAAACGGTCCGGCAACGGACGTGTTGCCATCTGCGACGTAGTAGTTCGGGAATGACGCACCGTCCGATGCGACCTTCAGACCATCAGATGCCGGGGCAGGAATACCAGCAGCCGTAGCAGTGGCAGACGGGGCAGGACTGTCCACCGCCGGGGTAGGCGGGAAAGGGGGCTGGTCATTCCAATTGGCGGGCGGTTCACTGACGAACGCCTCGAAATCAGGGTTGGTGATGGCTTGGCCTTCCTCCTGCTTCTTGAGGTACGCGCTGATCTCATTGGCTGCACGCTGCCGGTTGGCCGCGACCTCCTCCGGCTGATCCTCCAGCTCGCTCGGGTCCAGTTCAGCATCGGGCGTCCGGTTGGCCTCGTCGTCAGCGATCAGCCGTTCCGCTTCCTCCGGCGACGGCCGCATGGGGTCGGGCTCTTCACCAAAGTAACCGCCATCCTCCTCGCGGGCCATCAGCTGCGACGCCTGCCATTCCGGGCAGTCCGTGTTACCGCAGCTGCAACCGGGCGGATGCGCCTGCACGATGGCGTCAGTCTCTTCGCCCCAGACCTTCGCCGCTGCGTTGCTCAGTTCCTCAGCGACCGCGTTCTGCTGTTCGCAGTGGGCGGCGTAGGCGCCTTCCGTCTGCTTCAGCTCGGCGTCCTGCGCCGCATGCTCTTCGGCGAACGCCTTGGCGGCGGTCAGGGACAGCCGCTTGGTGCTGATCTTGACGTCCTTGCCATCGACCATGTGGCAGACGTCGAAGAAGCGATCCTTGCGCTTCAGCAACAGGTAGGTCGTGCCCTCACTGAAGTGATTGCCGCTGTTCTCGTCCCGCGTCCAGTTCAAGCTAGCCATCGTCGTCTCCTGTTGGTGGATTCTTCTCACCGCTTCAACACTGCCCTGTTCCGCAAGGTTGTTTGGGCTGCGGCTTACTCAAGTAGCCGGATCAACTCCGGCAGTTCCTCCGGCGCGATCGGCCGGAGGCTGTTCAGGTCGCCGCCGGTCAACTTGCGGTACACCTGACCCAACCACACCGGGCTGGGGTCATACCGCCGTCCTGCCCCTTGATGCGGTGGTATGTGGGCCGTCGCCACGATCTGCCCGTCGTGGACGGACAGCGTGCTCCAGGTGTAAGTAACCCGGCATGGTGGCGAGGTCCACATCTCTGGTTCCGTCTGGTACTTCGGCATCTTTCCATCTCCCTGCTGCACTACGCAGCTTCGGTCGGGCGAAAGTGTTCGAGAATGTCTTGCGGCAGATACCTACAGGTCGAGCCGTCGCTGTTCTCGGCGTTGTGGACGAGCACCCACAGCCTCTCGTGAGCTTCACCGATCTCGAAGCACAGCCCCTTGCTGCCAATGACTGCCTGACAACCGGCAACAAACCCCAACGCCCATCCCGTCACAGACGCGGTAGTCACTGTTTTGGAAGGTACGAACTCTGCCCACCAAGGACGATCAGCGTAGGGTCCGGCGTCTGGGAAAACCCCTGCGGTTCGGATTGGATGCATTGCTGTTCTCCTGTTTTCGTTTCCCGCGTTCCCTTATCTACCCTTAATCTTACCGTCAGGTTAGAATAAAGCAATAGCTGTTGCACCTTTTTTCTGAAATAATTTTCCGGTTCAAGCTCAGCCAATTTCCCCAGCTTACCTATCTTAACAAACGCGCCAGGATCGCGTGTACCGCGTTGGCGGCGTCCCAGCGGGGCAAAGGGCGGTTTCTAGCACCCTCGTTGATTCTGGGGGCATCCTGTCGCTTTGGCGACCGTATCCTGACGGGCCAGGCGCCCCAGCTTGCGTTCCGCCACGATGGCCCCTTCTCTGCTTCGGACAGCGGGGCCGGTGCGGCCTGCATTGTGCTGGGCCTGCGTACAGTCAACTCATGTACAGTACCCGGCAGTTCGCCCATCCCGCCTAACGTCGCCAGCACAACCTGACCGGGACTGGCATAGCGAACGAACCGCAGCGGCCGGCCGTGGGTATCGCTGTAGACCAGCTCGAACATGCGGTAAGGACACCAGCGCAGGCTGGCATCGTTCGCGATCTGAGCGGCGGTGGGCTTGCCCTTGGCCATTGCTGAATCCTATCTTCGCTTCGTTCGTCTTTCCAACGTCCTTAATCTTACCGTCAGGTTAGATTAAGTCAAGCGCTTTTTGGCGAAAGTGAAAAGATTTTCTCAATCTTCGTCGTCCTTTTCCTTCGGGGCGCCGGCAGGGTAACAGCTCACGACGAACGGCCGGCCCAACGGCAGGCAGCCTGCAACGCAGACCTTGTCCCTTCCTGGCGCCCCCTCACGCGGCGGGACAGCCCAGTTCAACCGCCAAACTCCCAACCGTTCTTCGTCCTGCCGTTGGTTCAACCCGATGACGGCGGTAGGGTGCGCGTTCTTCGTCTTGCTTTCGCTGAAGTTGTCGCGGCCTAGCCATTCGCGGGTGTAACTATCCGTGTCCGCCTGCGTCGCCGTCAGCAACAGGAAATGGTGCTCAAGGTTGATCCGGCGCAGATGGCGCCATGTCTTGTCCACCGCCAGCCGCCGTTCCCTCTCGTTGGGTGGGTCCGCCAGAATGTCGGCATAATCCACAAGGACCACGTCGGGGACGAATCCCTGCCGTTTGGCTTTCTTGATTTCTGCGTCCATCGCCGCAACGGACAACGTCGAATTGGCGCAGCAGTGCAGCCGGAAGTAGCTGTCCAGCGATTTCAGCCCCTTCGTCATCGTCTGCTGTTCGCCTTCGTCGATCTGCTGGCGGGTCAACGCTGCCCTAAACTCCAGCTTGTCGCATTCCACAGTCGATATCACCTGACCGCGATCTTTCCATTGCGAAGTAATCTGCCGCGGCATCTTGACTGTGCAAGGCCATTTGCCTTTTTTGGTGGACTTGTAAGGATGGCGGCACATGCGAGCGGCGAACCGCCAGCGGATTTGCCGCTCGCTCATGTCCCCGACCTCAAAGAAGAACACGCGATTGCGTTGCATCATGGCATGCCAGGCCATTTCCAGCAGCGCCCATGTCTTGCCTTTCTTTTCTCCAGCAAGGACTACCACGAAGTTATCGCGGGCCAGCGTATCTCCCAGGAACTCACCCAGCGCCCCGTTGTATCGAATGATCGGTTCTACCTTCTGCGCGAACATATCGTCCCAGGCGGCGGCATCCCCTAGCAGATTCGATGTCCGCCCAATCGCTTCTCCCGGTTCAGACAAGGCAAACGACGCCAGCCGTTCCTTCGCCTTGTCTAGCCGGTCCCGGTCCAGGTCACCCCCCATGTCATCGACCAGCCCGCGCAGCAGCGTCTTCTCGAATTGCTCGACGGCCATCTCGATGATATGCGGCGGCTTTACCTCTTCATGCAGCCTTTCGTACTGGTCGGAAACATCGGACAGCAGGCTCTGTACCAGCTGCACCTCATGCGTATCCCGATTGCCCGAACCCACCCACCGGTTGAAATAGTCGGTGATCGATTTGCGGGGCGCCTCGTTGTGGCGATTAAAGTGTTTGACGCACCAGCCCCCAATGCGATTGGCGTAGGGGGAAGGCAGTGCATCTGCGGACCAGACACGAGAGAGGCTTTCCAGGACCGGGGTACTCACGATCATCCCCATCAGCACCTGCCGCACCACTTCGCCGTCGCCGGTGCTTTCTTCGGAGCGTACCATCGCTCAGTCCTCCATGTAAGTCATGCGGACCCGCCCGTTCGGTAGTGTTTCCTCGATGTAGCGCTTGCGTTGCTGAGCGGCCTGTTCTGGACCCAGCGTTTTATTATCACTGCGGCGTTTGGCTGAAATGATCTGCGGGAACTTGTCAGCGATGCCCTTACCTGAATAGGCTTCGGGCATGTGCTGTTCACCGAAATGGTCCAGATACCACTGGCAGTAGACGCACACGTCCTTTTCGGGATAGGCCCCATGCAAGACGCGCAGCTGTTTCGCCCATGTTGTAACAACCGCGGCGGCAGACTTGCGATGCGGTCCATTCACCCCTAGCAATCCAGCGCGGTGAACGAGTTCGTACAGGCGGGCTGCGATATTCCTCTCCATTGATTGAACAGGAAGGGAACCGTTGGTTGATGCGGGATTTGCCTGATGGGAAGTGCTAGATTTCCCGCAAGAAGAATTATCGTCCCCCCCTGTCCCAAGAACGCCGTTAGGCGTTTGGGACTGTTGTTTTTTGATTGTTTTCTTTTTAGGGGGGTAAATACCCCCCACCCGTCGGGGGTATTTACCCCCCGCGGATTCGTCGGGGGTATTTACCCCCCGCGGTTTGCGGGGCGGTATTTCAACTTCGCCCAACTTCAGAGCGGCCAGCTGTTTTTCAACCTTGCTCGAACAGATATGCACCCACCGCTGTTGTGATTCGCCATGCTTGACGGTCTTGACGAAGCCTTCCTTGCGGAACTTCTTGAAGAACTGCTTTTGCGTATCGCTGTCCCAATCAAGGGAAGTGCGAAGAAATGAAGTGGTGCAGAGAAAGTACGTCTGATCGTCGAATTGCTTTTTGACGCTGTGCTTGCCCGTGGCATGATTGATGAGGTCTTGATAGAAGAGGGCTTCAACCTTGGTGAAGAGGCGGTAGGTGACGAATTCCCGCCGAAAGAAGAAGTAGTTGCCCTGCGATTGGGTGATGAGGTCGTCGCAAGCGCAAAGCGACACGCTGTCCTGCGAACCCTTTACTTTGGCGGTAGGAACGCTAGAATTGTGGGTAGGCATACCCGTTCTCCTTCTTCATGTTGGGGGACAAGGTCAAAGGGAGCACTGGTCATGCTCCCTTTTTCCTTTTCTGGTTCAGCTATTTGATCTCGCCGTGTTCATTTCTAGTCTTGGGCGCCATTGCCCGTAACGCTCTGTTTCAATTGCCCGCTAGCACTTCTTCAATCCATTTGCTTAGGCGTGGGCACCGCACCTCGAAAAAACAGGATTCCGTGATCGGATCGTTGAGATGGTTGCGGATGATCTGTTTGGCCGCTTGTTCGTAAGCGGCTTCATCGTTTCGACATTCGTTAGGCAGCAACGCCACCGCTACGGCTATTTTGGGTGGGATGACCTTGGTTAGTTTGTAGGGGCTCATGCTGTTCGCCTCCGCCGTTTGTAGGTATCGAGTGGACGTACTGCCGGACGCGGGGGCGGCATCCCCAGCAGTTCCCGCACGATGGCATTGAACGATTTATCCTTGCCCAAAGCCTTCAACGCTTTGTAGGCATGAACGTCGACGCCGATCACCTTCTGTTCTGTTTTGGCCATAGCTGCCTCCCGTCTGGGTTGGGTAGGATTCAGGTATAATAGCTTATGCAACGGGTTTCCGTCTAGCGGAATTCTGGGAATTTCAAAGCAGGACGTCTGGATCGCGGGCCAGCTGCGCATCCTTGCCGCGGGCCGTCGCGTTGGTGCATTGATGGGATGTGCCACGCTGATAGATTTCGTGGCAAGCAACGCAGGACGCATTGCCGCTCAGTCGCATGGGGTCTTCGAGCAAGTAGTGCAGCCGCTTCTCGGTCCGTTCCAGTCCTACCTTCGCCTCAGCCGATTTGGCGTTAGCCAGGCACGCCTGAATCAACCCCAACAAGCGGATGGCCCCGTCTGCGGTAAAACGGGTGCTGTAATCCCCTGTCAGCGATTCCAGCAGATAGGACAGCGCCCGTTCGCGACGCCCGTGTTTGGTGGTGTTTTCCTGCTGATTGACGCAGGAACAGAGGTTTTCCGCCAGGCGGATTTGATAGGTGCGCAGCAGCCACTGAATTGTGGTGCTGACTTCCTTGTTGTCCATCATTTCTCCTTTGCGGGCAGTTTCAGTGTCCCGCTTTTGGTGAATTTGATTCTGGTTGTTGGCGTACAGCGGATGCAATAACTGAACAGCCGGCCGAACTGGCGGACGCACCGAACATTGCCACCGCAATTGCATTTGCAGATGAACTTGGTTTTCATGTATGCCCCTCATGTTTGCGTAGAAATTCCTTCGCCAATCGCGAACAGGTTTTGTCGCACCATACATTCCACGGCGAAACAAGCCGCCCGTGTTTGGTACAGCCCCGCCGCAAGTCGATCTGTGTCGGGTGGCCTGATACCAGCTCAACTTGCCATCGTCGGCCTTGTCGCAGTTCGATGATCTGTTTGCGCAGCCAATCAGGTATGCCATTGAAGCGGTCACTGGTCGTTAGTCGGTACAGCGTTACCAGCGAATCGGTAAACAGGACGCCGTTCCAGCCGAATGGTAGGGACAGCAACGCCTGAACGGCAGCGTATGCCTCCGAGAAATTGTTGGTGATTTTGAGCAGCACTGGGCCGCCCCATGGTTTTACATGCTCGGGTTTGATGATCCCGCAAGCGGATTTTAGCTTACGTTGACTGATGGAATCGACCCAGCAGAACGCAAATGTACCGCCATGAGACGAAGGGTTCGGTCCGATAACGCCGCCGTCGCAGAAGATTTGATCGGGTAGGATTTCGTTCATTGGCCCAAATCCCATACCTCATTGATTCTCTGCTGATCGCCGGACGCGATGGCGTCTTTCAGCAACTGTTCCCATTCGATGTAGGCCGCATCCAACATCGCCACTTCTTCCGCAGTTGGCGGGATCGGGTCCGGTTCATACCTGGTCCACGCCCGCCCTTTGGCTTCATTCATTATTAGATTCCCTTATACTGCGTCAGGATTGCGCAGGTCGCGTTCAGATAGCTCCGCTGCGATTTCCCCTGTTTGCTGTTTCACGTCGCGTTATACGCGATCCTGGCTTGATTGCGGGGCATTCCTGATGGTTAGGGCCGTTCCCCTTTCCGCAGTTCTTCAATGTCCAGGTAGCGGAACTGCTGACCGCAACTGACGCAGCGGTCCAGTTCCAGCAGTTCGCCGCCTTGGTTGTTTCTTTGCATCAGTAGGACGCCACGTTCGCAGACAGGGCAGTCGCGCTTGAAGCGGCTGCGGTAGTCAAACGGTGTCAATTGCCCATGATAGACGTCGCGGATGGGCTGATCGAAGTTGGGGGCGATTTCGTTCATGTTCATTCCAGAAACTCCCTTCGCAGTTTGCGAACTTCTTTGGGTGACGCACTGCCGGGATCGGCTGCGTCGATTTCAACGCGAATCGTCTTGCCGGCGAACGCGCTCAGTTCCCGGCACAGTATCTTCGCACGTCGTTGTGCGGCCGGTTCTGAATCGAAAATGATGATGCGGATGGGGTGTCGTGATATCAACAGCACCTGTGCCCGCGTTACCCCGACGCCCAGCGTTGCGACTGCGCCTGGACCCACTCGCATGGCGTCCATTGGCCCTTCCGTCACGATGATGGCGTGGCGGACCATATCATGTCCGAAGAGCAGGGATTTCGCGGGGAACACTTCTTCTTCTGGCTTGGCGTTCTCATAGCGCAGTTTCGCCTGATCGGACACCGCCCGCGTCGTCCAGCTAACCGTTTCCCCGCGGAAGGTAATGGGGATGAATACCCGCCATGCCAGCCGCGCACTTAGTCCGATCCCTTTCAGGCCCCATAGCCGTTCCACTTCAACCGGATCGAAACCACGATGACGCAGGTATGCCTTGTGGATTGGCAGCAGCGCTCCTAGCCCATGCGGCAGCACCAGCTTGCCCCGCCGACGCATGGTAGGGGCGCGGCGGTCCCAACGCATGCCCTTGAGCAGTTCGGCGATCTTGCGGGGCTCTTCGCCGGTAACATCGCGAACAACATCCCAAAGACGATGCACCCCGCATTTCCAGCAGGAGCAGGAACCGTGGGCGATGCTAATGCCCATACCGTAATTGCCCGTACCGATGCCACAATACGGGCAGACGATCCCGAGCCAGCCTTCAGAGACGTGTTGACTTTCGCCGTGCTGACGAAAGTCAACGTCGTACTCTTGCAGGATTTCGATGAGGGTCATGGCTGTTGCGGTTGCGGCGGTCGGTTCAGCATTCGTAGCAGCTGGGCTTCCGCTTTGGCGCTTCGGACCCCTTCAGCATGAGCATCGTCCAGTGCCAGAGCGATGAGTTTGGTTAGTTCGCTATCGACGGCGGCTTCTTGCTTTAGTCGGCCGCTCGCTTCGGTAGGCAGATGTACCCAGGCGTCTATTACATGCTGCGCTTGTTCCAGCGATTCTTCAGACACGATCCAGCCGTCGCGAAATGCTGTCAGCAGTTCATCTTTGTAGGTCATGGGGCCTCCTTCACGCAGTAGCGTAGCTGAGTGGCGGCATCGGACAGGAAGTCCGCCAATTTGTCCAGGTCTTTCGCCTTGAGGAAACAGAGCGAAAAGACGGTATTCCCTTCGCTGATGACGAGGTTGCTAATGTCCTTACCTTTGCTGCCCTGTTCGACGTAGATCGTCGCCGAGCCGCCTTCATCATCTGCCGACAATGGCAAGGTCAGGGTTAGCTGCATTCGCTCCGACTGTTCCGCCAGGGCTTTGTTGAATTCTTGATCGGTCATGATTTGTCTCCGCACACAAAGGTCTGTTTCCAGTGAGACGGCAGCCGTTCCGTCAGCAGGTTTTGGTACATCGCCCAGATGATAGCTGGCGGGACGTCGTGAACGTTGCGGGCGATGGCCACGTCAACCGGGCAAAGGACGTTGACGATCTCGACATCGCGGCCATAGATTTCGGCCAGCCTGTAGTAAGGAGATATTTCCCATGCCTGCGTATTGGTGTTGTCCACGACCACCGACGCCATATCGCTGTAGTGGTCGGGATCTGTGAGCTGATTCAGGAATTTGCCGAGGCATTGATTGTGCGCCGGCCCGATGTTCGCCGGGTTGAAACGATAGACGCCGTCGATTACATGAAAGTCATCCGCTGAACAGACCAAAGGTCTGTTCAGACCGTCTAGGCCCCCCAGCAGACCGTTGTGATTGTCTTCGATCCACGTCGATTTCCCTGATCCCGGCAGCCCTCGCATGATGTAGACTTTCATGTGTTTCCCTCGTTGAGAAGTTCCTTGATGAGCTGATCGAACACGCTGAGGTTGTCTCCCTTGCCGCGGCCGTCGATGGTACGGTTGATCGTTTTCTGCTTCGCTTGCAACAGTCCTACCAAACGCTCTTCAATTGTTCCTTTCGCCACGAGCCAAAATGAGCGGGAATGGATACCTTCCTGACCGCGGCCGATGCCGTGCGTGCGGTCTTCTGCTTGCGTATGCGTGGCAGGTGACCATGCGTATTCGACGAACGCTGTTGTACTGACACCTTTGGCGGACCACCCCACCCCAGTCGCCTTGATCTGCCCCAGGAACACCCGGCATTTACCGTTGGTTAGGAACTTGTCAACGGCGTTCTGTCGCTTATGGCCGGTGATGGTGCCATCGACGCGGACGCAGCAATCCTTGTAACGCTTTTCCAGTTCGCCGAGAACGGAATGATGGACAGCGTACAGGATGATCTTTTCTTCTGAGTCATGCAGGAAGCCGTCCACCCAATCGAACACCGCTTTGAGTTTTAGTTGTGCCGCCAGTTTCTTCAGCGCTGCCAATTTCACCAACGCTGCGGCCCGCAATGATTTCTTACGTTTCTTCGGATGGAACTTGGCCAGCCATAACCCGAACGACCGCTGCGCCAGTTCATACTCCTTCCTGCGTTCAATACCGAGCGGAACAACGTGTCGTGCTTTGGGTGGTAGCTGTTTGAGGACGTCTTCCTTGCGACGGCGGATCATCAGGTTGTCTACCAGCAGTCGGTTAAGGACGTCGAGATTGCTGGCCCCGTCGAAGGAAATACCCCACGGTGTACGTCTGGGAGCACAGAACTTGTGACCAAATGGCCAGAAGGATGGGAACAGGTCGGGACGAAGTATGTTCAACGTCACGAACAATTCGCGGGGGCGATTACCGATGGGCGTGCCCGACAGCGCCAGTACGTGCGGGACGTTTCTGCAAAGCAATCTACAGGCTCGACTGCGGGCAGATTTGGTGTCGAGAAGGTAGTGGCTTTCATCGATGATGATTAGTTGCGGGTTCAGGCTGGTCAGGGCATCTACCCAGCCTTCCCGATGGACACCCTTGCGTTCGGATGGAGCCAGGATGTCATAGTTGACGATGACGACCTTTCGACGCGACCACGAACCGCCGCGGCGGGGGGACAGCCCCCCAACCACGGCAGCCCCCAGCCCGAAATGCACGCGGCACTCACGTTCCCAGTTGTACTTCAATCCTGCTGGACAGACGATGACGATAGGCAGCAGCGCAGGATTGCGGTGAGCGTACAGCAGCGCTTGCAGGCTTTTGCCCAGCCCCATCGAATCGGCAAGGAGCGCCCTGCCATCGAAGCGTTCTATGGCCTCGACGCCTTCGATTTGGAACGGGTAAGGTTCGGTGAGAATGCGGCGAATCATCTGGTCTCCGTTGAGCTACGACACCGTTCCGGCCAAGGTGCAACGATCCTTCATCTTCAGTCGGCAGAGGTAGTCTTCGACAGCTAGCGATGCTTCCGATTCCAGCATCGAGATTGGGCTGCATCCGATCTGTTTGGCACGTTTCGTCAGCATCTGCCACTCTTCGCGGGTCAGGCGGTCCCGCAGGATGACGGTGCAGCGCTCGACGCCGTCTTTGCTCATGGTGAACTTCATTGGGATGCCTAGCCTTTCTGTTTTTCCAGTGAGGCTTTGGTGACGAAGCTGGTAGTGCCGCGGGGCGATTCGCCGGTTAGGTCAACCGTGAAGATGACCTGGGCGCAGTCGGGGTGTCGCGCTTTGTATGCCCACATCATCGCCCAGCTGAGGTACTGGTCGATAATCATGAGGTCGTGTTCGGTGTTGTCCGGCGGTTTCACGGCAGCGCCTCCCGCACTTCGGCAAAACTCTCTGCCACCCGCCGCCAGGTCCAACCGAGTTCCAGCAGAAAAGTCATGATCGCCCCCCGGCGGCGATCCACCGGCTTTTCTGCCGGCTCTTCATGTTCCCGCTCTTTCATGAGTGCCACGATATCGGGCGGCGGTTCCAGCGCCAGCCGCAGCACGACCGCAGCGTCATTGCTGACCTCAGCCAGCAGCGAATAGGGGCCGTCGTCCAGTGCGGCCAGTGCTTCCATCTTCAGGCCGTAGGTTTCGTGGGCAGTTTGCTTGCGTCGGGCTGCTAGACACTTTTGCAAGCCTACCCAGACGCGATAGTAGACCCAGCCCGAGAAGTTCTTGCGTGTCCCATCGAACGTGTTGTAGGCGATGCAGTAGGCCTCGGATGCATCGCTGAACAGGTCGTCGTAATCGCCGCCATGCGACCGCTGGAACCGGCAGCAGATGTAATGCAGCAGCTTCTCGACGTGCTCATACGATGCTCGGCGCGGTTGAAACGTCTCCTGTTGAATCGTTGCGGCCATCATCGACCAACCTCCTGTTTGGGGACATGGTAGGAATAGGGGCCTCTTCCCTGTTCCCTGTTCCGGTTTACTTCTGGCGGGCCGCCTCAGTCCGCTGAGCGTAGGCGCGTCCCCGCTGCTGCCGCCAGCGGGCGTACTGCCTGCGGGTCGGTTCCACCTGGGCCAACCTGCACGCCCTGTTGAACAGGTCGTCGCATACGGCGGCCATTGTGTAGGTAGTGGTCGGCTTCTTCGTGCTCTTCATCGTCGTTCTCCTGTCATGTGATGTAGGGCGAAACAGAGCCGCGGATGGGCTTTGAACCCATGTCTCCCGACGCGTGCGGGTATCCTGGTCCAGCCTTTTCTAGACGACCGCGGCTGATGGTTGCGGCAGTTAGCCCAACTGAAGATGATCCCGCAGCTGGTCCTTCATGCCCGCCGGTGCGTACTGAATGAACTGTTGAAACTCAGGAATCTTGGCAGTGTCTCCCGCAAGGATATCGCGGGACAGGTTGAGCAGATGACAGTACAGTCCGAAGGATGACATGGACTGATGGGCCTGCTGCTGACGCTGCTGTTCTCGGGTCTTCATCGGTTTCTCCTGTTTGGCGGGCGAATGGGAATCACTGTGGACAATTCACGTCGATGGCCACGATGCGGTTGCGCTCGCTGTAGCGGCCGACGAAAACGGTGCGGGCCTTTTCGATCATGGTCTGGTCGGTATCGTCGGCCGTCTGCTGGACGAAGACGTAGCGGTTGCGGAACTGGCCATTGATCTCAACAGCGACCCGCACGCGGCGGCATACGCCTAGGATGGTAGATTGGTGGTTCATGGGTTGCTCCTGAACAAAGTGTCGGTGCTGCCGCCGCAGTACGACTCCGGATCGCTCCGTTTCAAATAGCGACGGTAGCGAACTGCCGGCAGATGCAGGAACGTCAGCACGTGTTCGATCAAATCTCGTTTGAACAGTGCCACTTCGCGGGACTGTGGATAGCCGGATACCCACGTCGCCCGCCACGGCAGCCGTTTCTTCAGGGCGTCGATGACTGCTGACGGGACGTAGCGCAGGAACGCCACTTTGCCCAGCCGCGGTATCGCGAAGAAGTCCTCTTCGTACATCAGCCCGGCCTCTTCGGCATGGTCACATGCCACCAGCCAATCGCCAGGTGCGTAATCCTTCGCCTTGGGGTTGGCTTTCCTCTTGGCTTCGCTCGCGGCCCGCAACGCTGCCTTGACTTCAGGGGTCATCTTGCTCATCGTCGTTCCCTCAATCAGACACGCGGTGCCAGACGCCATGCATTTTAACGCGGGTGATGCCTTCCACAGCGACGGAGCGGTAGCCATGCTTGGCCATGTCGAAGATCGTCAGCAGTCCCTTGTCGGTGGGATCGTAGGCCATACCCCGCCCGTTGACATAGGCATGGACACCGATGCGGCCGTTGTACAGCCGCAGTTCGCCAGTGGAACGCTTGATTGCTTCGACTGCGAACACTTTCCCGCCCGAACTCAGAATGAATTCCACGGCCTGCTGACGACTGACCGTAGGGCCGCAAACCGCCTGGTGGGCAGCCAGGTCGGTTGCGTTGAACAGGCCCCCACAGTGGGGGCAGGGATTGCTGAAGAGGTCCATCGGAATCGTCTCCGTTTCATGGACGTTAGCGGGCCACGTCAAACATTTCGTCGTCGAATGCTGTCATGCACCAGCGGCCTGACCAGATGATGCGTGCCGGGCATATTTTGCCGCCCACTTCCAGCCCAGGATGTTCCGAGATGGCGGTGATGGGGTGGGAGCCTCCCAGTGCGAAAATTACGTCGTCGATCTTGAGCGATTTGCCGCAGCGGCGGATCGGCGGTTGCGGTTTGTTGTAAGGGCTCATCATCGTTCTCCTGTGTAACGGAGGAAAGGGAAGCAATCGAGTCGGTTTGAATTCAGCGCGGTCGCGGAAGGCATTCAAATCGCTGGTCACCTTCTTTCCACGGACGGCTTTCCTTGACGAACTGAATGTTCACAATGCGCCGCAGATTGTTCTTCGCATGCGCCGCGGTATCCCCCCAAGACACGTAGGTACGTTCAGCACCATCTGGCATCTCAACCGTGATTGTCCATCGTCGCATTGCGTTCTCCTGTTTTCGTTTCCTTCGGTGCTCCCAACGTTCTTAATCTTACCGTCAGGTAAGAATAAAGCAAGCCCAAACGGTAAGAATTTCTGAAATAATTTACCCCTTGTCTGGTAAGGACTTACGCGGTGGATGATACCCTAGCGGCCGTCCCCGTTGGCGCGGGATCGCTGCAAAATGCTCAACGTCCAAGGCGGTAAAGAAGAGCATCGAACGATGGCCGATCTCCAGGCGTTCTATGGCCCGCAGTCTCCCCGCACTAACGAACTGCCGTACCCGCTGCTTCGACACCCCCAGCATCTGCGATACCTCGCGCGTCGTCAGCAACTGGTTCATGACTGACCCCTGAATTAAATCTAACCGGACGCATAGATTATACCCGATCAGCAAGAAGGGGTAAAGGAAACCTAGCGTCGCTCCCGCAACAACGTTAGAATAAGGTTCCAGCAAACCAACTCAGGGGAGGTCCGCACGACCAATGGCCGCCAAGTCGAAGACATCCAAGGCTAAAGGGAAACGCCCGGGAAGAAAGTCAGCCAAGGCAGCCCGTCCCAGGGTACGCCCTGAGATACCTGTTACGCTGAACGAACAGGTGTCCCCGGTATCGGTCCCAACGCCGGAAGAGATTGACAATCTGTCCGATGGGGAATTATCCCCAAGACAGAACGCTTTTATCCTTCATTACCTCAATGGCGTGCCCGCTACAGAAGCGTATCAGTTAGCAGGGTTCATCACGAAGTCCTACTCAGCTGCTGCTGCTGGTGCATGCTACCTTTTAAAGTGCCCTAAGATCTATAGAGCGATCAGGGCATGGTTCGTGCAAAGGACTGAACGAGTAGAGATAGACAAGGACTATTTGATCGCAAAACTGGTGGAAAATCTGGAGCGATCAATGCGTGCCCGCCCGGTGTTTGACGCATTGGGGCACCCTACGGGTGAGTACCAGTACGAGGGCAATGTAGCCAATCAATCGGCCAAGTTGATCGCGCAGATGCTGGGGATGATTCAACTCAACGTCAATCATCGCGGCAAGGTCGACGTAGATCATAGCGGTCAGGTCGGCCACGCCCACCTGCACGCCCACGTAGAAATGAACGGCAAGAAGGTGCTGTTGAAGGATCTGACCCCGGAAGAACGGCTGACGTTCTGGAACCTGGCCAAGCGCCTGCAAGCAGAAAAGAACGGGGATACTGAACCGATTACCGTTCCTGCTCTACCAGCACCGGAAATCGCCCCATCTTCTTCAACGCAGCAGGAGTCCCCTCATGCCGCGTCGCAAACGTCTGAAACCTCTTCCTGAACACCCCCTCATTCCCGCCGTCCGTTTAGCCATTGATGCCCTGTTACGCAAACGCGGTTTCTGCCTGTTACGTCGGCCCAAACAGGGAGAACCGATCTGGCAGCGGGCAGGGATACTTTACCGCCAAAGTGCAGCCGTTCTGACGTTGGACCCGCACGACGTCGAGGATGCGGCCTATCTGGAAACGTTGCGGGCGGAGGGTTATGAATGAACGCCATCAAAAGTCAGCTGCATCTACGCTGGATGATCCGCCGGGATATGCCGGAAGTGCTTCAAATCGAACAGGCATCTGAGACGGCCCCGTGGACGGAAGAGACATTTCTGCATACCTTACGCGGCCGCAACTGTATCAGCTTCGTCACCGAGATGAATGGCAAGGTCGTCGCATTCATGGTCTATGAGTTGAGCGAGCACCACCTCGAAATCCTGCGTGGCATAGCGGTACATCCATCCCAGCGCCGGCAGGGCATCGGTGCTGTGATGATTGCGAAACTGGCCAGCAAGCTCTCCGCTCATCGACGGACGCGCATCATCACCACGGTACACGAGACGGATTTGCCGCGGCAGATGTTCTATCGTTCGCAGGGCTTCAAGGCGGTTCGGCTGCTGCGTGGGTACTTTGGCGAAGCGGATGGCTACGTGCTGGAGCGGTGTGATTACCCGGACGAATATTGGCGTGGGGTAGCGGAGGTGCTGGAATGAATGACGTGGCAATGTCAGTAACCAGTGGCATCGATCTGGAAGAGGCTGGTGCGAACGTCAGCAAGATCGTGGCCGACAAGGTTAATGCCATGTGTGGTGAGTTGACGAAGAAGATGGGCGTGGGCTGGATTATGGACGCCATGACGCAGGTGCCGCTGAATGTACTGGGGGCGTCGGTATTGCTCATCACTATCGTCGGCAGGAAGGTGAATTGATGAACGACAAGGTCTACATCGTACAGGGCGAAACGGGCGAATACGATGATGCACAGAACTGGTACGTCGCTGTTTATTTGGACAAGAAAGCCGCCGATCATGCCTGTCGGGAATTGAATGATTGGTGCGTCCGCAATAGGGTGGGCGATGACTGTCATGAGCGGGATTCACTGTCATACGCCGAGCGGCAGAAGCTGCAATGCCCGTTCGATCCCAACTGGCGGGCCAGTGCCTACGGGATGAGCTATGCGGTGGTCGAAGTACCGTTGCGGGGGTAGGCGGGCGGACGATATTTAGTTTGTTTAATGGTTGTTTACCATTAAACAAACTAAAGGATAGGATTCATTAGTTAGTTTAATGTAGCGGCAACATTAAACTAACTAAATCTGCCCTTGTCATTAAACAAACTAAAGGATAGGATTCATTAGTTAGTTTAATGTAGCGGCTGCGTCGGATTGGCTTCTGGCGGCGGCCGACGGTACTCCTACAATGAAAGGATCGCAATGGGCAGCACTACGCAGAAGAAGAACAAGCCCGCACCGTTTCGCATTGATTTGGAAGACGTCATCGAAGATGAATACTTGCAGCAGCGGGCCAAGCTGTCGGAGGTTACGATTGCGGAATACACCGAGATGCTCCAGGCCGACAAGGAATTCGACTTCCCGCCGGTTACGGTGTACTGTGATCCGTCTGACGCCACATGGTTGGTCAATGGGTTTCATCGCCTGCACGCCTACCGAAATGCGGAGCGTCGCAACATGCCAGTAAAGATCATCAAGGGGACGAAGCGTGAGGCATGGCTGTATTCTTTGTCAGCCAATGCCAAGAACGGGCTACGTCGTACCAACGCGGACAAGCACAAGGCCGTCTACTCAGCTTTGGAAGATGAGGAGTTGTGGGGCTGGACGGATACGCGCATCGCCGAATTGTGCGGGGTCAGCTCGTCTTTCGTTGGGGAAGTCCGCCTGAAGGTGGCCGAAGATCATGGACGGAAGTCCCCGACTGAGCGGGAAGGCAAGGGCAAAGGTGGCGGCACGCAGAAGGTCAAGGTCGGCAATCAGGGCAGGCCGAAGGCTGCCACTTCAGCAGGATCGGTGCCAGAGCAGAACAATGGGGAATCCTCACAGATAGTAGTCAAGCTGAATTCAAGCCATTTGCAATTGATCGACAAAATGTCTGAAGGCTTTACATCGTTGAGCGCCTACATCATTACCAACGACGCCGCTCGTCAGCGGTTGGCAGTTTTGCGGAAGCTCTTCGATCGATTGGTCAAACCATTCGACAAGGCAAAGCCGGCCACTGGAACTACAGGAAAGGATGAGGAGGAATCTGAATGACCACAGAACCCAACATTACCGAAGTACAAATCGCCCACGTCCAGCCGGGCGACGTCATCGTCTACCGCAGCCCTACCGCAATGTCCCCTGAAGATGTCACAGCCGTCGGGGATCGACTGGCCGAAATCTTCCCGGGTCACCAGATTGCGATACTGGATGAGGGCGGCGAACTGCAAGTCCTGCGGCCGGAGAAGGAGTAGCCGATGGGTACGTTCACGATTGAATGCCCGACACCGATTCAGGCACAATGCGGCATCAAGGCTCGTGATCTATCGCCGGGCTGGGACGGTTATGTCATGCCGTACCGTGACCGGCAGGAACAGGTAGTGGTTGGTACGCCGTCCGATGATGATACCGCATGGCTGGAAGAACTGGTGAAGGTTGAAAAACTCGTTGCGGAAGCGTTGCTTTGCGCAGGAAACATGTGCGATCATGAAACGTCACCGTTGTACGGCAAGCTGCGTCTAGCTACTACGCTATTGGGCATGCTCTGTGGTGTATGGGCAAAGAACAAGGTGGCCCATCGCAATAACTCAGTTGCGGTGAAGGCCCCTATCGAAGGAAGCCCCAAAGTAGGTTCACGCTGGTGGGATTGCAACAGTGCTGTCGTGGTCGTGCGGAGCGTTGAAGAACACTACGGCGCTACCTATGTCAATTACACCTGGCGCGATGGCCGGGTCGGTTACACCATACTGGATCATTGGCATGAGGCCAACGGCAAGCCCAACTTCATCCCCGTCGAATGGTAAGGTTCTGTCGCTACTGTCTGGGCTGGTTCTTCGTACTGGCAGCGGTATTCATGATCTCCCTCGCAATTCTGCGGGCCATCTATCTCTTCAGGCACTAACATGGGCCGACCTGCCAAGCCAAAACATCCCGGTTGCGTTTGTTGTGGCGCCCGCAAACGGACGAAGCAGCATTGTCGTAAATGCGCCAAGGCGTTCTCACTCAAGGTCGCATCACGGCAGCAAGTGATGATTGCAGAAGGCCGTTGCCCAACGTGCGGCGAACTGAAGACAGGGGCCAACAAACGATACTGCATTGACTGCGCCTGCAAGGTGAAGATAGCGGTCAAGGCATGGAAGGAAAGGCAGAAGGTGGGGACATGCTCGAATTCACCGTAGCCGTTCGTGGGAGTGATGGAGCCGTATTTCATCAGGACAGGACTAGAATTTCGCAATTGGTTCGTTTGGCTTATGAATCAGCCGACAAATGGCGGTACATCATTCGGCAAGTGACCGAACACCGTCGTTCCTGTCGGATACGGCTCATTGTGGGGTATACCGGCTGTCGATACGCTCCGGTATGGAAGTATGAGGAAATGACCATCCGTGTTCGCGATGAGGAAATACCATGACACCAGAAGAACGGGCAGCAGCAATTGTGATCGGCATAAGCGTCGCTCTGCGGGATGAACGAATTGAGAAATCGCTGCAATACCTCATCGCCAGTGCTATTCGCGAAGCGGTCAAGGATCGTGACATGGAATGGTGGCAAGCGCTGGCCTGTGTGGACAATGTGGCACCGACGCCCGAAGCGGTCAGGGCGTGGGTACTTGCGCTATCGAAGCATTTTGAGGAAGAGGCAGTTGATAAGGCCGTGGCAGCAGAACGGGAAGCATTGTTGAATGCCAGCGAATCGCGTAGTTGGCATGATGAGCTTTGCGACGTTATCATCAGCGACCGCGGCGCTCGTATAGTCAAATGGGACAAGGAACAGACGGCCTATCTATACAAGCGTTTAGGCAAAAAGCCCGAATAGCAGCAATCGTTACAGGATTGCGCAGGTCGCGTCCAATGCCCTTTTCCCGGTTTACCCCCTTGAAACGATCCCGAAGCGGTTGTACGCAATCCTGGCGCATCTGGCGGGGTATTCCATGACTGAACCGCATTGCAGTTGTTTGGCTGCTGCCGGGGACAATCGTTCCTGCCCTGTTCATTTTCCCAACGGCCCACCACCGCTCGCGGGTCGATACTGCATTGACTGCGACACGTTTCAGCCGGTCCCGCTTTTCGGTGGACCGTGGCCGCATACATGCCCACGTTGCGGTTGCGTCGATGCGTTCAGGGATAAGTCATGACCGCTGAAGAATGCTTCATTGCTGCCATCCTGGCCAACCCTGACGCGGACGGTCCCCGGCTTCAATTCGCGGACTGGCTGGAAGAACGTGGGGACGAACGAGCGCCCAAGCTGCGGGAACCGGGGCGGCTGATGCTTTGCAGGATTCCGGCAGGTAACAGGCTGGCGTTCGACCTTGAATGGCGAATTCATGGGTATCGCAATACCGTAGTAGCCGGACGGATCGACTTTACAGAAGAGACACAGCTCCGCTGCCCTTACAATTGCGCCAATGAGCAAGGCGAGTGGCATGGGCTGTACGTTCGGGAAGAGGGCAAGTGGACAGGTCTGAGTTGTGCTAATGCCCAGGCTATTTAGCAGTGCTATTCAGCAGTTCCGCAGTTCAGCAGAGGTGACTCATGCCTAGCGGCTGAATTGAATTTGTTAGCGTTTGGTGGGGATTTTTGGTAAACTACCGTTGGAAGTTGCCCGGTCGTCGATCCGGAGGTTGTCATGTCTGAAGTCATTCATGCCCCATCGTATCTAGTCTCGAAAAGTGGCGAAGTCATCGCCAGCAAATTCCTCGGTTGGATACGGTCTACGCAAACCAAGCTGCTCAAGGCATTCCCTACTGGCGAGCGCGCCTTTTGTCGAATCATCGACAAGATGAAATCTCGATTGCCGAAACGGTACAAGACGCGGTTGTGGTACACCCGTCAGAAGAGATTTCTTGTCGCTCCGTCTGTTGTGTTCTTCGGTGATTTCTATTTTCGGAACATGCGGCTGCTGGTCGAAATCGACGGCAGCAGTCATTTGGGAGAGATCGCCAAGGAAAAAGGATGAGTGGCGCAGTAAGTTGATTGCTATGTGGCATGTGCGGGTCGTGCGTTTGGCGAACGAGCAGGTTTTGAATGGGGATTTTCGGGAAGTGGAAAAGTGGTTTATTGAGCAGACTGAGCGTCGCGATTTGCTGCGGAGCTATTGCGATATGCGAAATAGGTATAGCGGCATTTACGGCGTGACGGAAACGTTAACTACGTTCCGGCCGTAAGTAGGGAAGGGGCCGGTTACGCAAAGAGGGGGAAAACGCAATGAATACTCCCCGCTGGATCACGCACTGGGAAGAAATCTGTAAAGACGATTCGTACATCGTTTGCCCCGTCAACGCCGGTACTGAAGGCCATCTCTACCTGGGTCAGCCCATCGGCATACTGAAGGGCTGGGAAGTAGTTCGCCTGATGGAACGCTGTTACGTCGCACTGGCCTGTCCGCCGCCAGACCTGACGAAGCTACTGAAGGGGAACACATAATGTCGCTCAACGAAGACCTGACACAGATCGAAACGCAGAACAACTTCCTCGAAGGTCTGCTGAAGCAGGGGGAAGCCGCCGCGCTGGCATGGCTGCGTCCTGCTTATCTGGCGCTAGCTGCCCGCGAGGTAATCCTGCGCCGACGCATCGACGAGTTGCGCAAGGTAGCGACGCATTGGGGCAGCATGCTCTGTACCGATCCGTGGACGGTAGAAATGGCGACGTTGCTGTATGCGTGCCGTTACTGCCACAAACCCGCTACGGAGCAGATGACGCTAAACTATGGGCAGGAGTTCGCCCATACCGCGTGTTGCGAACAGCGGCAGCCGGTCGACGCGCCGGTAGTGGTGGAGGGAAACGAATGAAGCTGACTTACGATCAGGTCGCGGCCATGCCTGCTGGACGGGACATGGACGTGCAAGTAGCCAAACTGCTGGGTTGGAGCGAGATACAGGAAGGGCCGCCGCACGTCGATATGGAATACGTTGGCTACCCCAATCCAGAACAGCCCGGCAAGTTGCAGATGCAAGTTCCGCACTACAGCATGGATGCCGGGGAAGTCATGCACGCCGTTCGCGATCTGCTTGCTCGACAGGTTCATCCTTTTCGGCGTTTTGTATTGCACGGCGAAAAAGGCAGCTGGTGGGCGTGGTTCGATTCGGTGACTGAATCTCATTATGGAATTGAACTGGCCCGCGTGATTTGTCAGGCCATTTTGTATGCCGGACAGGAGGACTAGACAACCGATGACTGCACCCGCGGACCTCGACAAACTGAACGATTCCGTCAGCCGGTTGCGCGCCTGGATTAGCAACTACGGTGACCAGAAATCGCCCTGCTTTATCGCCGATCTGACGCATGTTCTGGACGAGCTGTGCCGGCTGCGGAAGGCGTCGATAATCACGCCTGCCCTTGAAGCGGAATTCAGATTGTTGCGGGCGCATAACGACCGTCTTCGTATCCTGCTACGTCAGGTGGAGACGTTGCCCCTGTCCGGCTACACCGAACCAGCTTGCCCGTTCTGTGCCAGTTACAGCGGACACCGGCCGGATTGTCAACTGAAAGCTGCGCTAGAGGGTAAGCCGTGAAAAAGGTCGGGAAGCGCGTTCGGCCATTCCACGTCGAATGCCCTTTCTGCGGCTTTCTGAACGTTGCGGTCACGACCTATTCGTGGTGCGGTGGGTGCTATGTCGAGTACACGCGGAACAAAAGAAGCGGTCGCGTCACTTTCGACACGGAACTAAAGACCGACCGATTCATCTGGGCAATCGCGCTTGCGAAGGCGGGTGGGATGAGGATGGGCAGTATCGCAGAAGAGGAGAAGGAGCGGAACGAATGAGCGGGACAGAACTGACCCAAGAGCAAGTGCAAAAGCTATCCGCTGGGCGCGACCTTGATTTGCTGATCGCTGAAAAGGTGCTGGGCTGGCGCTGGTGGTATATCCCTCTGGCGAGAGTACGTGTATTGTATCCACCCGACGAGCAGTTGGCATGGATGACAACGCCCGCGGATGGAACGGAGCCAATTGGCGCAGCTACGCGGTTTCTGTGGCCGCCCAAGTACAGCACTGATGTTGCTCTGGCATTCAGCGTTGTTGAGGCGATGTCATCATATGGCTGCGGTTTGGTTCTCGAAGACTGGCGCAATGAAAGCGAGCTGTATCCGTGGGCAGCATATTTCGGTTTGCCTGACGGTGGTACTAGCGCACAAGGGGTAGCGGATACCGCACCGCTGGCCATCTGCCGTGCTGCGTTGCTGGTGCCGGAACGTTTGCTGAGGAAAGGGCAATGACGCTCACGCTGGAACTGGAGAATGGCATTGCGGTCGTACCGGACGATCCCGCTGAGTATCATCCGCTCATTTGCCAGGATCGTCTGTCTGAGTTCGTCCGAGAATTTTGGTCCGAGATACCCGGTGCTGGCAAATTGATATGGAACTGGCACATGGATGTGCTATGCGATGAGTTGCAGACCGTTGCTGAGCGGCTGATCGCCGGACTGCCCAAAGAACATGATACCGTTTTCAACATCAGCCCCGGCACGTCCAAGTCGTCCATCTGTTCCATTTTGTTCCCTGCTTGGTTATGGACGCGGATGCCCCATGCCCGCATTTTGACCGCCAGTCATACTTCGGATTTGGCGTTGGATCTGGCCGCCAAAAGCCGCGATGTTGTCCGCAGTGAAAAGTATCGGGCATGGTTTCCTGACATCGACATTCGCGAAGATACGGACAGCAAGGGGCATTATCGCAATTCGCATGGTGGGGAGCGGAAGGTCTGCACCGTATCTGGTGTGTCGCCGATGGGCTTTCATGCACATGCCATCATTGTGGATGATCCGATTGACCCGAAGAAGGTGTTGTCTGTTGCTGAACTGGAGACAGCGAAGAAGTTCGTGGACGAGGTAATTCCGTCCCGCAAAGTGGATAAGTTGGTGTCCGTGACATTCTTGGTTATGCAACGATTGGGATTGGGCGATCCTTCAGATGTGATGCTGAAGGGAGCAGCACGCGAGGGGGCGTCTCCCGTTCGTCAAGTTTGTTTGCCTGCTGAATTGGTGAAGGGCGATGATGGGGCGTTCGCCGATACGGGCGTGGAGCCAAAGGAACTGGCCCGCCGTTACATCGAAGGTCTGATGGACCCGATACGGTTGGGTCCGCAGGTATTGCGGGATTTTCATTCTCGCGGCGAGCTGTACTACAGCACGCAATTTCTTCAGCGTCCGTATGCCCGCAGTGGTGGAATGTTCCATGAAGACTGGTTTTCCAAGAGAATCAAGGCGGCTCCTTACAAATGCAGACGGGTTCGTTCTTGGGATCGCGCTCAGACGGAAAGCGGCGGCTGTGCGACAGCTGGGACGTTGTTAGGTATGGACGAGGTCAAGGCGTTGTATGTTGAGGATGTCGTCAAGGGTCATTGGGCGCCCGATCAGCGCAACGCCATGATTTTGGCTACGGCATTGCGCGACCGCATTCGCTATGGCCCCAAGTATGAGCCCATCATACTGGTTGAGAATGAAGGGGGCAGTACGTCCGGGGATGCCAATTTGGCGCTGGCCCGCAAGTTGCATGGCTTTCGCGTTATTTTTGAGCATCCTACTGGCAAGAAGGAAATCCGCGCCGATCCGTGGGCTTCGCAGTTGGCTGCTGGTAACGTTTGGTTAGTAGACAACGGCGAAAGGGAAGGGCAGGGCAAGGCGACGTGGGACATCAATGATTACATCGCAGAGCATTTGGCCTTTCCTGTCGGAGCCGCTTTGAAGGATCAGGTAGATTCTTCCAGTGCCGGCAGCACTTGGTTGGCTAATCAGATTCGCAATGGCCCTGCCATGCGGACTCTCCCCTACCGCAATCGCAAGAAAAATGAGCTGGGCGTCATCGTCTGCACTGAGGATGAACTGGCGGTTACATTGATAGAGCAGCAGTGCATGTTGGTTCATGTCGTCGATCCTTCGCCCGCAGTCGAGGAGGTGATGTGCAATGAGGCTTCGGCGGCCGCATCCACAGGCGTGCGATTGTCAGGAGTGTCGGTTGAAGTGAATGGGGGGGTGGGGCAGTCCGCACTTGTTCGCAACCCCGCGGCGGCCTTGTTGGCCGAAGCTCCGCCCCCTCATGCTTTACCGAATCTGTTGGGTCATGTAACGCTGACGTTCGCTGCCATTGATCCGGTCGATTATCAGGACCGTTGGGCTGAGCCCATCCCGCCGTGGAACTTGCCTGCGGATAAACTCATCATGTCGCGTGATGACGGCCGCAAGCTGTGGGGTTTTCTGTCCAAACGTCGCGATATCCCGCCGGAGGTTGTGGTGTTCTGCGATGATGGGGACGGCCGCGCCCTTTCGTTGGCAGTGGCATTCTGTGAGATCATGCGATATCCTTTGGAAACGATCCATCGGCCGAATGAAGAAGCAAAGGTAACGGCAGCGCCGATCAAGCACGTGGCGGATATGGCGAAAACTTGTAGGGCATTGGTGATGTAGGAGCATCCATGAACGTGACCGAAGTGGAAATTGTGTTGGCTGGGCAGCAGGACGATCCTCGCATACTGGGCTACTGTTCGGTGGTGTTCGGTGATGATTTCGTCCTGCACGAACTGAAGATCATCAGCGGTGACTACGGGCCGATTGTGTGCATGCCGTCGCGCAAGGTAACACGTCGTTGTTTCAAATGCGGCCGCAAGAACGCCGTACAGAACAATTACTGCGGCTACTGCGGTTGTACTTTGGAGGTCAGCAACCGCCCGTCGCGTGACAACCATGCGGACATCTTCCACCCCATCAACAATAGCGCCCGTGAGAAGCTGTCTGCGGCGATACTGAATGCGTACTGGCGGCAGCAGGATTTGCAGATGGATCATGTGGGGGCCGTTGAATGACTGAACAGGAAGCCGAGAAGGAATTCCGCAGCAAGATTGTGAGCGTGCGCAAGGGCCGCCCGTTGTTCCCGCGGCAACGGTCGCAGGCGGAACGCAACGCATTGTTCAATGAGCATGTTCTACTAGCCTACAAATTTGCGGCCTGTTACTGGAAGCGGCCTGTTGGTAAGCGGGTAGGTTCGTATGAGGATTGCGTGCAGCATTGTCTGATGGGGCTGTTGCATGCGGCGGAATTGTTCGATGCGCGTCAGGGCTTTCGGTTTTCTACCTATGCCTACCGTGCGATGTATTCGCATTTGCAACGGGGTGCATCGGACGCACGGTTGATCGGCATTCCTGCACAGTACCTGAACGGCAGCAACAAGTGCGTCGATCACAAGGACGAGGTAGTGCGGGCCTATCATGTGCAGCAATTTCCGGTAGGGCTTTTCGATGATGGCGATGCCTGGGAGCCGCTGGCGCCAGTACGGCATTACATGGAACAGGATGAGCGTCAGGAAGTGTTGCGTGCCTTGCAACGATTGCGTCCGCGTCTGCGTTTGTTGCTGATGCTGCGGTTTGGCATCAGTCCTCTGCCGTGCATCTGGAAGGGCGAAGAGGTAGGGCTGATACTGGGGGTGTCGAAGCAGCGGGTCGATCAGCTATGGAATCAGGCCGCACGAGAATTCATGAAGGCGTATCGTACTGAGAAAGATGTTAGCAGGGGACGGTCATGAAGGGCGGCTACAAAGACCTCTGCGTCAAATGTCATATGCCGTGGGGGCAGGGTACATGCCGAGCCTGTGCGGCAGTGCGATACTATGCTGAGGATGTTTTTGGGAAGGAGTTCAACAATGTGGATGACCGATTACATTCGGGAAATTCAGAAGCAACTGGTGAGCCGCTACGGTTTCCCGCCGAACAACGAGGGCCTGCCAACGGCTGTACCGGACGGCGACTACCCGATGGAGATTGATGGGAAACTGGACCATGTACAGGTCATTGACGGCAAGATTCATTGCTGTCGATTCGTTGATGAGGAGAAGACCGATGGATGACAACGATTGTGATTGGTGCAAGGAATGTGATTGTCCTGTCGGTCAGGGACGCTGTGATGGCTGTTGTGCAGTAGCCGTTGCATGCGAATACAGCGGTTTCCCCGACGAAGACATTGCCACATGCCCTCATTGTGGCAAGGAGTACGAGGATTTCAGCGATCTGGGCTGCGGCCATTGCGATGCCCGTCATCCTGATTTCGGAGCGATGCCATGAATGAAACCATCACAGTAGAACGGGCGATGCTGATAGAACTGCGGGCACAGATTCTGGATGCGCAGGAAATCCGCTGTGGTGCTTTGGCATGTCCAGACAGCCGCTACAGCGTTGATCCTGCTCTGCGGGCACCTTGCAGCCGGCATGCGCGGGGACGGCGGCTGCTGATTGCTTTGGACGCTCTGTTGCAGGAGAACAAGACATGAGTTTGTTTGAGCATGGGGATTTTCACCTGCACAGCGGCGGGCGTTCGACATTCAAGATCGATTGCAACTGGTTGATGGATGAAGACTGGTGCGCAGTAGCAAGCCTGTTACGTTCGTTGCTGCCGAAGTATGGCGGGGTCGTTGGAATACCGACTGGCGGATTGCAATTAGCCAAGGAAATGCACAGGGGCGTTACCATTTCTGAACTGGCTGAAGGGAAAACGCTACCGACGCTGCTGGTCGATGATGTGCTGACAACCGGCGCCAGCATGGAAGAATGGCGGGCGAAAATCAAGGGGGATGTGATTGGGGCAGTAGTGTTCGCACGCGGCTCGTGCCCGGATTGGGTACTAGCCTTGTTCCAGATGAAGGAGAACAAACCATGAGTCTGCACGACGCCATCCAGGCCATTGTTGAGGACATGGAAGAAGTTGCGGGCAGTCCGCCGCACAGCAACGAATCTCTGCAATTGCGATCCTACGCACGGATGCTGCGGATTGCCCTCAAGGCTGCGACTGCGGGCAGTATGATGGGTGTCAATGCCCAGCCTGTCATCCTGCCAGCCTATCCTGATCCCATCACGCAGCACGCCACCGAAATCGAAAAGGCCCGCGCCGAGTTTCGCAACAAGAAGAAGCCGAACGAAGACACCGACCGCATGGTGCTGCTGGTGGGGGGCAGCGGCGATGGGGCGCTGTTGCCCTTCCCCGAAGCTGCGCCAGTGGGCGCCCGCACGGAAGTGAGTGGAGACGTATACGAGCTGTGGTCAGACGGCAGTTTGCACTATGTGCGGCCGCAGCGGACAAAGGCTGAAGTGTTGCGGGCGCGGAATACTCGATCGGGGTGCTGCAATCGCTACGCGGACAACATGGCATGCGATTGTCTAGAGGGGGCGGTCTGATGAAGCCGCCCCGCAAAAGCGACCCCTACCTGATTTACGTCGCCGATATGTTACGTGATGAAGACCGGCTGGTTTCTTCCTGTCGGACACGTGGGCGGGCTGAAGCGGTGGTACGGCGCATCAATCAGGAATTGGTCACTCGCTACGGTGATCCACGCATTGCTCCGTTGTACTATGTGCTGCGACGTTCGGACGGTGGGGGCTGAATCCCGCTTTCCCTAGACGAAAACCCGTCCCATCCGTTAGGCTAGGTAATACGGAATCGGGGAACGGGGGTGCTAGATGGACTGGCTGCAATTTCTCGACAAGCAGGGGTGGCCAGCCGTCACGACCTTTCTTGTCGTGCTGGGGGTAATCTACACGACACGCGCCGTATGGCGTGATTTCGTTCTCCCTATCCGCGACCAACTCGTCCTTCGCGGTGTCAAATCTTTCGACAAGTTCGATTCTGAAGTGTGCCGGCTTCGAGATTTGCGTGATATGGTCGAAGGACTGCATGTTCAGGTGGAAAGGATCATCAACCAATGTACGCGACTGGAGGAACATTTAATGGGTCCGTACCGTCCCTCGTCGCGGACGGATCGCCCAGCGCCCCTGCGACCGAAAGAACACCAGCACCCGCCAGTAACGTCCGTGGAGCAAAAGCCTCCGTCCTCTACTACGCCGAAGTAGTGGTATTGCTTGGGGGCATGTTGCTGCTGGGCTTCGTGATCTTGCCGAGGCTGGAGGCGGTTCTTGACAAGCAACGGGAGATCGACTGGAAGCGACACGAAGA
>Ga0070706_100000162_pt1 | contig 84837 bp, 57 predicted proteins | sample KBSK5501metaG_FD_65476 | JGI IMG/M metagenome (GOLD analysis project Ga0070706, IMG submission 65476) | Corn, switchgrass and miscanthus rhizosphere microbial communities from Kellogg Biological Station, Michigan, USA - KBS K5-50-1 metaG | ecosystem: Host-associated > Plants > Roots >...
GGTCAGTACAGGGAGCGGTAGCGACCTGGTCAAACCATGGGAGTCAAAAATCGTTAGGAAATATGGCATGCGGATCACTGACCAGGTCGCTACCGCTCCCTGTACTGACCCGATCCAAGAGTGACTTCCGACTTTTGAGGCAAAGCACCGTTGCACAAGTAAACGGAAAAGCAGCGTGCGATCGAAAAAGCACGACTCGAAGCTCAGGAACGCGTGGCCCTCCTTGAAAAGCGAAACGCCGAGGAACATGACCGGCCGCGGCCATTTTCAGAAAGCCGTACCGTGCCTGCATCGATCTGTCAGGCATGGTGATCATGCGTCACCTCACTCGTATTTCAATGCTGCCAATGGATCGACTTTGGTTGCGCGGCGCGCGGGTACGAAACTGGCTGCCGTCGCCATAGCTATTAGTAGAAGCACGCCCCCAATGAAGGTCAAAGGATCGCTCTTGCTAACCTCCAGGACCTGACTCTGCATTAATCGCCCCACAATCCATGCGAAACCGGAGCCAACGATGATGCCGATGAGCGTCAGAAGCAAACCTTGCCTGAGAACGAGATTCATCACTTGTGTCGGCGTTGCGCCGATCGCCATCCGAATGGCGATTTCCTTGCGGCGCTGAGTAACAAAGTACGATAGTACTCCGTAAAGTCCGACCGCCGTTATCAGCAACGCGAGCACGCCAAATGTGCTCAACGTCACCGCGCCAAACGACTGGCGGAATGTCGCTGCGCCCATATGCTCAGTCATTGTTCGCGGATCGAGAATAGGCAGGTTCGCATTGATGCCTGCAAATACGCTGCGCGCAGTCTCAGTTAGCATCTTCGGGTTGTTGACCGTCCGAATGTGCAATGTGATTGCGGGCACATACCACTGTTGCAGCGAAGAATAAATTAGCGGCGATGGCGCTTCGTTGAGCTCGCGGTACTTGCCGTTCTTCGCCACTCCGACGACCGTGGCCCAGCCCTGGCCTTGATCAGTGCGCTTGCCGATTGGATCTTGTCCGGGATAATAGCGCTTTGCGAAGGCCTCATTAACAACTGCAACGCGCTGCGCATCGCTGCGATCCTGCGCTGTGATGCCGCGGCCTTCCACGATTGGCACTCCCATCGTTTCAAAGTAGTCATCGCTCACAATGACTCGTTCGATCGTCACGTCTTCGTCCGGAGCGAGTACATAACCTTCGACTTTGGTCGGAGTATACGCATGGCCACCGAACCCCAAAGGAACCATTGTCGAAAGACTTGCTGAACTGACACCCGAGAGGGCGCGCACGCGCTCGAGCAACCGATCGGCCGCTGCGAGTCCATCTTCGCGCTTTAGTCCTGCCATATTGAAGTCGGTTCCCAGGAGCAGCAAGTGGTTAGGGTCTGAAAATCCAACATCTATTCGTTGCGCCTCCCGCATGCTGCGCAAGAACAGTCCTGCCGAAACGAGTGCTACGAGCGACAGCGCCACTTGTGCGATGATCAGCGCGCTGCGCAATCGAGAGCGTGAGCTGCTTGCGCCACGACCTTCTTCTTTGAGCGCGGTGACCAGATCTGTTTTGGCTGCCCGCAGCGCGGGAACAAGGCCAAAAACCAAGGCGGTAAAGACAGTAACGAGAAACGCTACAAGAATGGTTCGCCAGTCCATTTCGAGGCTCCAAAAACGCGGCTGAGGCGTCGGAGGAGACAGCATTATCACAAAGCCTTTGGCCCAGCGTGCAAAAAGCAGACCCGCGCAGCCGCCGATGAGTGAGAGTAACAAACTCTCAGTCATGAGTTGTCGGATTATGTGGCTGCGCTTTGCGCCAAGCGCCAAGCGAATGCTTATCTCCTTGCCTCGCGCAGCGGCGCGGGCCAGTAACAAGTTGGCGACATTCGCGCAAGCGATGAGCAGAACCAGCGCTGTCACCGCCAGCAGCGCAGAGAAGAGAGGATAGAAACCTACACCTGAGAATCGCTCGCGCATTAGCTTGACCACGGCGCCGGTAATGGGAGTTTCACCGCGACCCTGGCTGATGTTTCGCGCCAGTAATCTCATCTCTTCATTTGCCTGCACCAACGTTACTCCACGTTTCAAGCGGGCAGTTCCTTGCAACCAGCGATCATTCCGATCGCTGATGCGATTTCTTCCCTGCAGCACCGGTTGTAAGGTCACGGGAATCCAAAGATCATGGCTGTAGGCCGCGAGTACGCCCTCAAATCCTTCTGGCGCTACGCCAATAACGGTGAATTGAGCGCCATTAAGCCGAATCTGTCGACCGATCACACTGCCGTCACCTCCGAACCGCCGCTGCCACAACCTGTAATTGAGAACGGTTACCGGCGCTGCGCTACGCTCTTCATCCAGCGAGAAAGTTCGCCCCAGCACCGCCGGCACGCCTAACACGTCGAAGTAGTTACCCGAAACTATCTCCCCCCAGACGGGCTCGCCCTGCGGTTCATTTCCCTGTCGCACATTGAGTCGGATGATCGTGTGAGCGATCAGCCCGTCAAACGATTGGGTCTTGTCGCGCCAGTCGAGATAGGTAAGGTATGAGAAGGGGTCTGCCTCACCGCCGATCCCATCCTTGTTGGCTGAGTTAACCGCCACCAGCATGCCATTGTCTTTAACCAGTGGAGTAGGATTGAGGACCAGACTCTCCAGCCACGTAAAAACTGTGGTGTTGGCGCCGATCGCAAGTCCAATTGAAAGCACGATGATCAAAGTCACGCCAGGACTCTTGCGTAACATGCGCAGGCTATAACGAAAGTCTTGCCAGAGTCTTCCAACTGGATTCCTACCTACGGCTGTTTCAAGGACAGCCGTTTCAGGGTTTCTACGCCATGTAAATCGTCGCATCCCAGTAACCAATTGATCGTGTTCGCTTAGTTCTCTTTGCGTAGTGCGCCGAGCTTCCTCTGGCGAACACCCTTCACCCAAGAGTTCCTGATAACGATCCTCAAGATGCTGGGCCAACTCCTCTACAATCTCGGCCTCCTTAGCTGGCTCAAGGTTTAGGGTGTCAAGTCGGTCACTGATTTCTTTCTTCCAGTCAGGCATTGTTAGACCCTCAAAGGCAGCTCATCGGGTTGTGCCTCACGCGGGGTTAATACCCGCAACCCGATCCAACGCCACGAAAAAGTCTTTCCAGGTTTTGCGCTGCTCCTTCAATATCTTCTGTCCCGCTGCCGTAAGCTTGTAAAAGCGCCGCCGCCGTTGTCCTGGTTTCTCGACCCAGCGGCCGTGAATCAAACCACGCTCCTCCAGCCTGTACAAAAGGGGGTAAAGGGAAGCCACATTGAACTGCAGCACACCGTCAGAACGCCGCTCTATCAACTTGGCGATTTCATAGCCATGGCGCGGCCGATCTTCCACGAGCGCGAGGATAAGCATTTCTGTGCTGCCCCGCTTTACTTCTCGATCTAGCATGGATTACTCCTCAATATATCGCAATGCGACATGTCGTAAGTCTATAGCTACATCGACGCTGGGGTCAACCCATCTGCATGAGCCCAAAGCTAACGTGAGTTGATGGATCAGTGAGTTGGTCGTTTCGTTCGAAGGGGCGTGAGATTCTCATGAAGATCGGGCTCGCAAGCCTTTTCGTTTGCCCGCACATCGACGAGCACTTTCAAATGTGATCAGTCTCCGCCTCACTCACGAGTCCGTGCCAGGACCACTTTGGGATGTGCAAACCGTCCGGGACATCCTCTGCGGATTGGTGGTAACGAGACATAGTGGCCGTGGTGGCCCATGCGAAGTAATCGTGCAGTACGCGTCGGAGCTGTTCGTCGTGGGCGAGGCCGACGTCTTCCAGCGCCTGATCGAAACAAGCGATCGCCCGCTGGTCCATCTCCTCGTGCGGCCCGTTGCCACTGTGAATCCGCACGACAGAAGTCTCATCACCGTAGCGATCGGAGTACGTCGTTGGCCCACCGAGTGCTTCCGCCCAGTACGCGGCAAGGCGCTCGGTGTGCTGCGGGTGGAATCCGTGGCTGAACGCATGGCTCACCACTTCGTCCTCCAACACCCGCGTGTGCCACGCGCTGGCTAACCTCAACAGCCCGTTGCTACCACCTGCGGCTTCGTAGATCGTTTGCATGGTTTCAGGATTGTATTTCAAGGATAGTCAAAACGAAACAGTATTGCGGATGGTGATGGCACAGAACCGATACGGTAAAGAATGGGAACGGAGCAACGCGTTCACGAAAAGTTCGACGCGATTCACATTTACTTATTACTTGAGGCTAACGTTTGAAGTAAGTCTCTCGTTATGAGGTGTTCGGAAAACGCGAGATACGCGCACAATACTCCTCGGGAAAATGCGAGTCAAATGTTTATACTAGTATGTGAGATTGGAAAGAATTGGTAGCCATGAAAGACTGATAAAAAGAGGCAGACGAAGGTACTCGATACCGTTATCGTGGTGCCGCTGAATTTTGGCATCCCGACCAGAGGATTCACACACTAAACGCCGCGTATTACATTGCACCTGATTCGTCGGGATCGGCGCTGTCTGCGTATAAGGCGCAAGGATTCAGGTTTCCTGGTCACAGGCCATCAGAATTAGCTGCAGCAATTGGCCGCGCTATTGAAGAACTCACGCGGCGATAGGTTTGATCTATTAGAGTGGCGGCTGCTCAGAGGAGCAAAGCACGAAAACCATGACCCAGAACGTCAATCTCCAGTCGGGCGTACTCTCCTCGCCAGCCGACGAGATGTTAGCTCGCGCCATCTGCGAAACGCTCAGGGCACCAGCGAGTGATCGCGCGCGGCTCTTCGAGCAATTTGTCCGCGAAATCGAGGGCTACATGGCGGCTCATCCAGAAGAACGCCCCTGGACCTGCACGGTCTACACTGGAACCGACGGTTCGCGAATATTTCGCGGCGGCATCGGCCATTCACTTGTGATCGACCCGACTGGCCGACTGTGGCGCGCGCGTAGCCACGAAGACTTCAACACGACCTACACATTCAGCGAAGAGAAATGCGAGATTGGCACGCTCACGCCGCTGTTCGAGCAGATGCGCGAGTACCGGCCCAGATAACCGCTCTTTTCCGTGAAATCCTTCACTCTCAAGCCCGGTTTTAATCGTTGACAAACGATGTTTTGCCTCACTATTATGCCTTAGGTGCTCACTGAGATAGGGCAAAGTGGGCCGCCAGAAGCTGCTTGGTTCCCGCAGAAACAAGCAATCCCGCTATAAAACCTCTTTCCTCAGTCTCCTTAAAATAAGCTGACTTGAGCCTACCATCCCCCCATAGAGGAGTAACGACGACATGTGTAAATTTACCAAGGGCATACTATCAGCCCTGGCACTATCGACCCTGCTTACCTTGAGCGCCCATGCTCAAACTACGGGCAGCGTCACGATGACCGCGTCAGTCTCGAATTTCGTTGAATTGAATTCCGGAGGAGCCGTCACACTCACTGGTAATTCCGGCGGCAGTGTCATCACCGATGGAACCGCAAGCACCCCCCTAGCGGTGGTTGTAGACCTCGGCGAATTAGGTCCGGCCAATACCAATAGTTTTGTGAAATTGAGCGTGCCGCTCAGACTTCGCAGTAACGTAGCCTACCAACTCAACATGGTTAGCAGCGTTGCCGGTGCTGGCGCGACAGCTTTCAGTCTCAAAGATACGGACGTAGGTTTTGGTTTGACTCCGGCCGCGCGACCAGCGAATCTCGCGCCCGGCGCAGATACCAATGCCACTCCAGGCGATCCAACAGTCGGTGGCAGCACGGACGTGAATGGCCGCTGGGTCTTCGCCGGAGCAAACTCCACACTCGGTTCCTATGCTGTATCGGGTGCGGTTCTAAATGGACCACGCATCAACAAGACCGTTGCGGGTAACAGCAATACCAGCTTGACCCTGCCCGCAATCTTCACTGTCAAGCCCCAGTTCTTTGATCCTGCCCCGGCGATTACGATCACTGCGCAGTTTACGGTCGTAGCGCTTTAATCCTACGCCTTCCCCGTTCTAAGTGGCTTCTAAGTGGTGGCCGGCCGTCAGCCTTGTTCGTTGACGGCCGGACGACCATATCTCACGCTTCCCCCAGGACACCCCATATGCCCCGCTCACTAATCCATATCAAAATAATTTTGCTTGCGATGATGCTGGTGGTCACCGCTATTACCTGTTTAGGCCAGTCTACGACGGGAACCGTCAGCATGAGCGCAACGGTTTCAAAATTCGTCGAGATCAATTCCGGAGGCAGCGTCACTCTCACCGGCAACTCGGGTGGAGGCGTTACCACGGATGGAGTGGCCAACAGTCCTCTTGCCGTGTCGATTAATCTCGGTGAGCTTGGACCAGGCAATCCTAATAATTTTGTAACTGCATCAGTACCACTCAAACTGCGAAGCAATGCTGCTTATGTATTATCGATGAGTGCAACCGTGACAAGTTCCGGTAGCACCAGCAGCCGAATTGGACCAGCGGATGTAGGGTTTGGATTGGGAACAATCTCTCGAGCAGGAACCGGTGTTAATTCGCCGGCCACAGACACAAATGCTACTTCCGGTGATCCTACTCTGCCCGCCAACGGATCAGTCAACGCAACGACCGGCCGTTATGAATTCACCGCAGTGAGATCAAATCTCAGTTCATTCGCTTCGGCCACGACTGCGCTCAGTGGTCCGATCATAATGAACGCAGTACCACGAAGCAATGCCAATGGTCTAACCGTGCCTGCGTTCTTTGCAGTTAAGCCTCAATTTTTCGAAAACGGCACCACTACCATCTCCGTCACTTTCACTGTGACGGCGCCATAAAATGCGACTACGGCACTTCACATACTTTTCCTTCGTAGTGATGCAGTTTGAATTCAGAGCACTAACGCCGAAGGCGTTGGCTAATTTCAGCCCAAGGGTTGGAGCTTGCGACAACCTTGGGGTTACAACGTCAATAGTTTTATTAAACCCTGCAAGGGTTCGGCTATTGGCGAACGCTTTCAGCGTTTTGCTTTCATTTCTAAATTGGATCCCAGGGTTGTCGCTGCGCTCCAACTCCTGGGCTGAAATTAGCGAACGCCTTCGGCGTAGCATTCAAATTCAAACTGCATTATTACCCTTTTCTCTCACTCTCTTGATCTTCCTCGCTGCTGCTCAGCCGGCTCTCGCGCAGGCACTGGATATCAGCAGCGGCGGTCAACCAACAATCACCGGTGCTGTGAGTGGCAGTGTAACGGGAAGCGCAAATGTAATGAGTGATCTGCTGGTGACGATCAATTTTGGGGAAGTGTCTCCCCTTAATACCAATTCAATCGTAAAGGTAGTAGTGCCGGTCGCGATTCGGAGCAATCAACCTTATCAAATTGCAGTTACGATGTCTGGTCTAACGAATGTAAATGCTGAGGCTGTGCAAGCGTCAGATGTGGGCTTCGGTATCCAGAATATGCGCGTGCTCGGCGGCGCAGGGAAGATTTGCACGCAGAGTACTCATACCATTCGGTCACCGTTCAACAATGATCCCGCCAGCTCCGTAACAATAGGAAGTAATGGCCGTGTGTCATACCCATCATCGCTTGCGGATTTGTCCGCTTCAACCGTGATTCTTAGCGGTCCACAACTTTCGAAGAACAACAGTGCTAATCGCCAGCAAAGCGACGGATATGTTTTTGATGCCATCTTTACTTTAACACCGCAGTTCTTTGCTGCCGGGGTTTCTTCCGCCACTCTCATCTTTAGCATCTCGCCTGGTCCTAATGTGCCCTGTTGAAAGGACTCCCAGATCGATGTCACCCACAATCAACATTTCCCGATTCACAGCAGTCCTATCCTTGTTTTTTGTGATGGTGGTTTGTGCAAACGCGCAAAGCCCTACTCCCGCGCCTACGCCACGGCAACCTGGCAGTGGCATCTCGCTGGCTCCGGCGCGGCTGGAGTTGGAGATGCAACCTGGTTCGGAAACAACACTGGTAGTGAATCTCGACTATCACAGCACCAGCGAAGACTCACAACCCGTTCGCATCGTCGCCAGTTTGAACGACTGGACCATCGATCGGAATGGGGAGGTACAGTTTGAAAGAGCCAACACCTTGCCACACTCGGCGAGCTCGTGGCTGATCTACAGTCCGGCTGAAACAACGGTGACCCCTGGAAATCTTCATGCGATCAGAGTCACTGTTTCAGTGCCGAAAGACGCTACGCCGGGAGATCACCTGACTGCTCTGATCGTCGAACAACGACCTGATAACATCAAGCTCAATCAGAATCGCCGGCAAGTGGTGATTCGTTACCGAATGGCCGCAGTGTTCTACATAAAAGTGCCGCAACTGCGTCGCGCCGGTTCATTGGAGAGCCTCCGTGCTGAGGCCACCGAGAATCAGATAGTTGTGACTCCCCTGCTCAAGAACGCGGGCAACAGCGTGATTCGTCCTCTTACTTCGTTGAAGGTGACTGACAGCGCGGGTGTTTCGGTTGCAGAGTTACCACAAAAGGAGTCGTTGCCATTGCTTGGTGGTGCTGAATTAGTTCAACCGGTGGTGTTGGAAACGCGACTGGCTCCGGGCACTTACACCGTGAAATACCGAATAGATTTTCAGGACGGCAGTAGACCAACTGAAGGGATCACTGAGTTAGTAATACCGCAGACGCAGCGAACGTCAAGTGGACCAACTGCCCGCGGCCTGGCTGCGGCCGCAAACCAATGAGGACGGTGATTTGCAATGCGTTATTTGGAGAGTCGAGAGTTCCGCCAAGTGAAACGCGTGGTCCACTCACGAGAAGCAAATCGCCAGAAGCGTCCAATGACGAAGAAGCCATCGCCGCAGGGTCTTCACCTGATCCGCGCAAATCAAACTGCTCCGGCACGTTGAGTCCGCTAATCGCCGCCTGCGAAACCAACGTTCCGGTGGCACGCACGTCTGTTATTGATAGTTGAGTGAGCAAGGTTGTTTTTGATTCGACAGAGATCTTGAAACCGCTATTTGAACGCACGAGTAAAGGCACGCGAATAACTTGAGCGTTAGAATCGGTGCTTGTTAAAGTTACTCGCACTGTGTTGCCGCTACTCACCACCATCGCATCAACGTTACTGTGAGCAAAATTCGGGGGCACCGAAAGAGCAACAGTTGCGCTGACGCTGCCTTGCAGTGCCACGCGGCCTGTTTGCGCCTCCACGCTGGCGGGTACAAGAAACACGACTGCAATCAGCGTGACGATAGAACGACACTCCAGCCTTGTCCGTCTCGGCGGCATCAAGTGAGAAGCTCCTGAGTTTGAATTCTTACGTTTTATAACACGCCACCCTTCCAGGAAGAAACGCCCCTTCACCTGACCCTAAATTCCCCATGCCCATCGCGCTTCGAGTTGTTGTGTTCCTAATTATCGGCCATTTTGCGATGGTGCGCTCGACCGTGCTGGGCTATCGGTCTTCGGTGAGCAACGTCTGTGCCTCTGAATCAACTGAATGTGAGGCCTTGGCTCAAAAGTCAGAGAGCGCGCTTGGATCGGGTCAGTACCGTAACGCAGTAGCGTCGGGTCTGCCTCGCACATACGAGATTCTTAGCGTTTTGACACCACTACAATGCGACCCGACGCTACCGCGTTACGGTACAGACCCGATCCAACAAAGATCTCTGACTTTTAAGGAAAAGCTAGCCGGGAACACGAAGAATGCCGAGAGTGAGCAGGAAGCGCCTATCATCATCGTCAACGAACGCGTACTTGTCGGACCGAACAGTGCCGTACAGTTACGTGGTGGACGACTGTTTCTTCCCATTGCAACCATCGCTGAGGCACTCGGCGACACGTTCAGCTCCGATTCGACATTGCGCATCGTGACGATTCGCCGTCAGACCGGCACGACCGCGATTTTCAATGCCCCGCTGAATGAAGTGCGCGAGAATGGCGCCGTCATTCTCACCGTTTCCGGAACAGCCGATTTGATCTTTCCGCCAACACCGAACGAGCTAATGCTCCCCGCCGAGATTGTCGCAGCGCTCCTCGACGTTACAGTGCGGCGCGACGAAAGGAACGCGATAGTAATTTTTCGCAAAGGAATACAAGCTCAAACGATTCGCCCCGGAATGAAACATGCGCGCTGGGAGATCTTTCAGGTCGAATACGATTACAACTACAGTCGATACGTTGGGTCAGGCGATCATAGTTTGGTGATCCGTGGCACGGGCCGTGTCGGCGACGCAAGATTAAGCTTTATCGCTAACTCGGCAATGGGCGTCGGAACGCGCAATTCGTCGCGTCCCACTTTGCAGGGTGGAACTATAAGGTTGGACCGTCCAAATGGTCAGAGTTTCGTTGGGGGCGAATTTGGTACCGGCACAGAAGTAGAATTCCTGAGCACGGCCATCCGTGGCGGGCTCGTTCAATTGCCTTTGCAACGCGTGCGACTCGATTTTTTCGGCGGGCAAACAACTTCCGGAGTACCGGAAACGTCACCACACTTAATCCCGCATTCCTTCTCACCGCTGGCCGTCCGCTACGACACGAAGATATTTGGAGCGATCGTAACTACCGCCACAGAAGCTCCTCGTCAACAAGACTTCACGCTCTCTGCGGGGGCCACTCACTTCGGCGGGGCAACTCGCAAAGGAGACATGCTCGCGGGTGGTCTCAAATACCTGTCTGGTCTCAATCGTTTTCAGGTTGACCTCGCCGTGGGCCAATTCTCAGGCAAAAATCGCGATGGAACCCTGACAAGAGGAACCGATGCAGCGGCCACTGTTACCGGTTCTTATCACTTGACAGACGAGGTGCTCCTGCAAGGTCGTTACACTCACGTGGGCCAGACGTTCCTAAGTCCGCAAAGTGGAATACACGCGCCAACCAACGCAGCCGCCGCCGGCGTCACCTGGCAACCGAGGCGATGGTTTACGACAGCGTTGAGTGGAAGCACTGTTACGACACCAGGAAAGCCTGGTGAATTTAATCGCTACGTAACTGCGAGTCTGAATCTCACGCCGGAGAGTTCATTGCCGACTCTCTTCATCTCCCACACGCAGAGCGGCACAACGCAACTGAGAGGCTCGGCGTTCACATTGATCACGGCGACCAAAAAACTCAACCGCTGGAATATGTTTTTTAACGGCTCGCGCATTAAGACGTTTAGAGTTGCGGCTCTTAACGCACAAGTTGGCGGAAACATTCGGCTCAATGAAGCGAATACGCTCGAGGTTAGCCAATCGATCGGTAGTAGGGGTCTTTTGACGGGCATGGCAACATGGCAAATCTCCAACTTGTTTCATGATCGTTTCGTATTGAGTGCCGGGCTGGGTTACACACGAAGCAATACCGCGCCATTTCAGACGTCGCAACATCTATCAGCATCCGTCAAGTTGCCGAGAAACAGCACTCTGCAATTAAGTTACTTGAAGACACAAACCGGTACGACAGCATTGCTTAGTCTGCATGGCTTGTTCTTCTCTTCGAGGAGGGCCCAACGCGCGATCAATGGCACACTCGCGGACTTGAATTCCAATGGCGTGGTATCTGGCCGAGTCTACCAGGACGTGAACCTCAATGGGCGGTTTGATCCAGGTATCGATCAGCCACAAGCAAACGCCAAGGTCCGTGTGGATGGGAGCCGCTACGTGGTTTCAGATGTTAATGGCAATTATCGAATTGACAGCATTGCGCGAGGTGACCACGCGGTCTATCTGGACCTTTTATCTGTGCGTGCAGATCTGACGTTGTTGGATAACACCCAACAACTCATCACGCTGGATTCGAATCGTGACGTTATGGTTGACTTTCGAGTGGTGCGCACTGGGCGCATTAGCGGAGTGGTATGGGTGGATCTCAATGGGAATGGACGGCTGGATGAGATGGAACAGCCCTTACCTGACGTGCGCGTTGTGACAGGCAGCGGCCGCGACACCCTCACGGACGCAAAGGGTTACTTCATTATTGGTGACTTGCCACCCGGAGAGCACATCGTCCTCCTGGATGAGAAGACCATCCCGGAACAAACCAAATCCGTTGCCGGCTCACAAACCGTGAAAGTAACCGCCGGGAATGAAACAGTTACTGCTTTTCCAGTCGCTCCGTTACCGGACCAGATAAGGAAATTCCCGAAGAATTAGCCGCAGACTCACGCGGATGCTGAGCGTTACCAAAAAACAGCAGACCTGGTGGGCGTAGCGGCAGAGCGTGCCATGATATTCTTCGCGCCATCCGTAAACGCTTTCTGGACCGCATCTAAAATTTAACCTGGCACGTGGAGTCATTTTGTTTCCGTCGCACCACCGTGGTTAGGCTTCTGGGCCAGTTATCGTCCCGACGTTCTACCTCCGGCAATCTAACAAGCGTGAAACAGATCGAGCGCGGTGGCGAGGAATCACTTAAACGTCTTGCCATTGTGTTTTATCCAACCTGCGACATGCCGACCCTGCGGGTCATGGTGCGTCCAATGGATGACTCCGCCTTTTTCGTTCCAGACATACTCGCCGTTAAAGCTGACGCTGTCGCCTACCTGAAGTCCATCGATTCGCGGGGCGATGTCGATGTTGTGTGCTATCAGCAGTGTCTGTCCCGACGCAAGCTGAACGATGAATCGTTGGTGTCGTGACCCGTTCAGATCGTCTGGCAGAACTCGAGTCACGGTGCCCTCGCCTTCGACTTGTATGTTGCTTGCTCCACTCGCGAACGCGCGACCGATTGCGCTGTCGTCGGCGAGCGGTTCCGTACGCCGTTCAGTGGCCGGACCCGAACTGTCGATAACGGGAGCGCCTTGAATTAGGAAGGCTTTGTTCGGGCAAGTTCCGACCAAATCTCCCTGGGCCTCTGAGACAATGGAGAACCCTCGCGGTAGAGGTGACCCGGCGCAAATGATATCGCCATTTTCGGGCCGCTTTACCAGCAACTCAGTCCCATTGCTGCAAGCCGAATTGTGCTTGTAGCCAATTACCACCATGTCTTTTGGGACCGATGCAGTCTTGCAGACGATCGGCGGCGGCGATGGTTTGCGCGTTGTGCGCCTTGATTTTTGAGCGATCGATATCGAGGGAATACAAAGGAGGAGTAATAACAGCAGGAGCTTCACGAGTTTTTGCATTTTGAGATCCTCGTTGGCTGAGAAGATGAGGTTGAGGGGCCGACGCGTACGTTAACCGAAATCCAAATTACCAAATCCGGCCTTGAATGATCAAGCAGCATCTTCTTACTTGGCGAGCGCTTGCCGAATTGCTTCTTTCAAACTATCTTTCATCTTCAACGTTCACGAGAGCCGAAGGAAGCAGATCGCCTCAATGACGCCATACTTGTCCGTTGTGATCCCAGCCTTCAATGAGGAACAGCGTATTACTCAAACGCTCAGCGTCATCTACACCTATCTGCAAAAACAAGATTATGACTGGGAAGTGCTGGTCGTTATCGACGGCGCACAAGACAACACACTGGCAAGAACTCAAGAGTTTGCTGCCGGCCGTCAGCACGTCCGCTGGATTGATCGCAAGCAGAATCGCGGCAAAGGTTACTCAGTACGGGAAGGACTGCTCGCAGCTACCGGTCACGTGCGTCTATTCACCGACGCAGATAACTCAATCAGTATCTCGAACTTTGATAAGATGGCGCCGCTTTTCTGCGACGGCTACGATCTCGTTATCTGCTCGCGTCATTCCCGCGACGTGCAGGGCCCTCTACATGAAGGCCCGCAATCGCGCGTTAAGAGAATCTTGCGTGGCGCCGGTAACCTGTTCATCCAGACAGTGGCTGTACCCGGCATCTGGGACACTCAATGTGGGTTTAAAGCGTTCAGCAAGTCGGTCGTAGAACGGATCTTCCCGGTTTGCAAGATTGACGGATGGGGCTTTGACGTCGAAGTATTGGCGCTCGCACGCTATCTTAATTACCGGATCGGGATTGTCCCGGCGCGATGGTCCAACCGTCCCGGCACACACCTGCGACGCTCGAGCTACTTTGACGTCGTTTACGAGACTGTCAAAGTGCGATGGAGTTTGATGACGGGCGCGTATGCGCGTGAGTTGAGGCTGAAAGAGCAGTCTGGTCACGAAACTAACGCCGTCCTGGTTGACGAAACGGTTAGAGGTCATGCGAATAACGCTGCGGGTTAAAGATAATCGTCCTGCATCCCACCGTCCTCGGCCGTAAAGCGAAATGGCACAACAGTCCGGTGCACCAAAAACGATTGCTGGTTCGGTAGAACTAGTTGTCATTCCGTTGATTGTCTACCTGGTCTGTTTCTACCTGCTCACTTTTCCGCAGCTGCATCAGTTCTCGACTCACTACTTCACCGACGAAGGCGATGGCCTCGGCAACATCTGGAATCTGTGGTGGACCAACAAAGCGATAACGGAGTTACATCAGTCTCCGTGGCACACAACGTTCCTGTACTATCCTTACGGCACTTCCCTTCTGCCACACACTCTAAATCCCTTCAACGGCTTATTAGCAATAATCCTGATGAGATTTATGAGTCAGGTGCAGGTCCATAACTTCATCGTTGTTTTTACCTTTGTCGTAAGCGGTGTGACATCGTTTTTCCTGGCGCGAGAGTTTACAAAGTCGTTTCCTGCCTGCTTAGTCGCAGGGTTCATTTTCACGTTCTCTGAATATCATTTCGCTCATGCACAGGGACATCTGAACCTGCTATCAATGGAATGGATTCCCTTATTCATGTTGTGCTGGTACAGGTTGATCGCCAAACCACGCGTCGTCACCGCTGTTTTTGCGGCCGGCGTCCTATTCCTGGTGTTGCTTTGTGACTACTACTACTTTCTTTACTGCGTAATTGGCGGGCTGTTGATCTTTATTTGGCACTGGATCAGAAGCAGAGACTGGCTCTTCTTTCTGCGTTCAAACTATCCGCGCGCGCTTGGCGCATTCCTGGTTGTGACGCTTGTCACCGCTGGACCGCTGGTAGCCTCGCTGCTCATATTGTTAGTGCGCGATACTCCGTTGGGAGCACACGACCCAGCTTCGTTCTCTCTAGATCTATTGGGCTTATTCATACCCGGTCGTTATTGGCGGTTTTCCGAGCTCACCTCTTTTTATTGGGGTGGACTGAATGACCCGGTAGAGAAATCTGTGCACATAGCCTTTGCGGTGCTCTTCGTCATGGTCTACGTTTGGATTAGGCGGAAGGACTTGCACGAAGCTGTCGGATTATGGTTTCTCGTTTTCCTTGTTTTTGCTCTTCTCGCACTTGGACCAACGATTCACATTGGTGGCCATGAAATTGGCTTTCCACTCACGCCTTATAGCTTATGCGAGAAATTGATTCCGGGAATGTCACTCGGGGGAATGCCGGTACGCATGGTAGTGATGGCGATCCTGGCCGCCTCGATTCTTGCGGCGGTGGGATTCGCCGAATTGCTTCGTCGCCGGCGTTCGTCAGCAGTTGTCGCAATACTGCTATTGGTCCTGGCCTTCGAATATCTGCCGGGCCCATTGCCCGCAAGAGAAAACCCTTTGCCTGACTTTGTAAGAGAATTAAAAAAGTTGCCGGACGGTGCCATCTACGATGTGCGCAGCAGTAAATTCCATGCGCTTTATTATCAGACCGTCCATCAGAGACCGATGGCTTTTGGTTACATCAGCCGGCCTCCGGGAAGTGTCGAAGCTAAGAGCAGAGAGTTACGAAGGGTCTTCGAGATGGGAGATTACGAGAAACTCTACCGCGAATACGGCTTCCGGTATCTGATTCTCCCATCGCGTATGAATCTTGTCGCAGCTCTCGGATCGCCGTTGTATCAAGATAACGACGCGCAGATATATGACCTCAGCAATACCAGCGGTCGTGAATAATCATGCCTTTTAACGGTTTTCCCAAGATTCGACCAGCGCTTCCATCCGAATACCAGAAGATCTATCTGAAACATATTCAGGAGAACCGGCATGGGCAGTCGCCAGCCTCTCGTTTGTCGACGGCGCTGGAAGGATGGATGCACCGCAGGATTGCCAAAGATGCGCGAGAAAGCAATCACAGTCTATCGACGTTGGAGATCGGCGCCGGCACCCTCAACCATTTGCGATACGAAGCGCACAATCCAACGTATGACATCGTCGAGCCTGCCCATTATCTATTCAACGGCTCTCCGTTCTTGAGTCTTCTGAGAACGATCTACAGCGAAGTCAAAGAGGTGCAGCCGGATACTCCCTACGATCGAATTATTTCTATCGCCAGTTTCGAACACATCTGTAACTTGCCTGAAGTAGTTGCGCGTTGCGGTCTCTTGCTGAAGCCCGACGGTCAATTGCGTGCGGCGATACCCACCGAGGGTGGTCCACTTTGGAAATTGGGTTGGAAGCTGACGACGGGATGGGAGTTCAAGCGACGATATGGATTGGATTATGAAGTGATTATGCGACGAGAACACGTAAACACATGGAAGGAGGTGGCAGACGTTCTCAACTACTTTTTTAAGGCTGTGGAATGCAGCTACCTGGGATTGAGCCGGGCGCTCTCCTTCTACCAGGTCTATATCTGCCGCGACCCGGATCGGACAAAGTGTTCCGATTATCTCAGTCAACGGAAATTTTCCATCAACATGATGTCGCTGCCTTTCTGATCAATCTGCACCACCAGCAACGATTTTTCGTCCGGCGAGACTGCTAAACCGGGATCAGTCTTGAAGAGTGGTTTATTCAACTTTGCTATCGTCGTAATCTTTCTCGTATCAAAGTTGAAGAATTCGATTAACGGGTGTGAGGGCGTTTCAGCCGTCGCAAAATAGATCCCTTTATCTGTGACTGCCCAATACCGCCACAAACCTGCCTGATGATAATCGACGACCAGACTCTCTTCCCCTCCGCCGACTGGCACTCTCCAGATTCCCGGCATCGCCCGTCCCTTAGCATAGTAAAAGTACTGGCCATCCGCTGATTCAAATCCTTCAAAGCCGCCGTGTCGCGTTACTTGGGTTGCCGCGCCACCTTCGGCTGAAATCTTCCAGATCTGCATGCTACCGCTGCGAGTACAACCGAAGTAGATCCAACGTCCATCTCGAGACCAACTCGGCGTAACGTCTTCGTCTGTATCGGAGGTTAAACGACGGGCTGCACCTCCATCCGCATTGATAACGTAGATCGCCGCGTTGCCGCCGAGCCACGAGTCGAAAACTATGTGGCGACTGTCTGGGGACCAACGCGGTGTCCCGGTCAGTGCACCACCTATGTTTGTTAACTGGCGCGGATTTCGTCCATCAGCGTCGCATATCCAAATCTCAAAACTGCCAGACCGCCGAGACGCAAAAACGATGCGTTTACCGTCAGCCGAATACTGTGGGCCATTCTCTTCCAGAGTGGAAGCGATGAGCTGGTGCAGTTGTTGGTCCTGCGGCTTATTCCTTGTCAGGTCGAACTGCCATATGTTGGCATCGCTCATCGATTGCGTGTACGAAAGGCGATTACCCTGGTGGGAAATTGTTGGACTATAGATATCGCGCTCATTGGCGGTCAGCCGCTCGAGAACTCCGTCGGCCTTCGAGATCTTCCACAACCCATAATTACTTCCGCCGCGGCGTGATGCAAAAACGAGCTCCTTTCCATCGGGGGTCCAACTCAGTCCGCGAATGGACGTGTTATCAAAGGTAAGGCGTTGTGGTTCAGCAGCTCCAGCCGCAAAAAGATAAATATCTGCTGCCGCGATGCTAATAGATCTTACAAACGCCAACGTTTGTGAATTCGGAGAGTATGCCGGAAACAAATCTCCGACTGAACCTGCTGGAGGCGACGTGAGCTTCGTCTTCTCTCCCGATTGTAGAGTCACGCTGTAAATGCTGAATGGCTCATCCTGCGATTGTTTATCCGGCAGCACCAGGAATTTTCCGTCAGGCGAGTAGTTGAGAGTGTTGCCTATTACGACCGGCCGGTAAGGAAAAATGTCGGCTAGTTTACGTTCAGCGCCGCCCAACGATGAAATCACACATAACGCAGCAGCCTTAGCCGAGTGGCGGAGAAAAGCTATGTCGCGTCCATCCGGAGACCATGTCGGATCCGTTTCAGCGGCTGGATTAGTCGTCAAGCGCAAGGGTTGTTCAGCGCCTACCAGTTTTACGTAAATGTCGCCATTGTCTTCACTCTCACCGTCCCACACAAAAGCAATCTGCTTTCCATCAGGCGAAAACGCAGCTTGATCTTCAGTTCCAGCGAGACTAGTCACCGGAGTGATGGTGAATAACGGCGATGGCGGTTTTGGCTTTGGTCGGAAAAGAAATGTCCAAAAAACAAAGGCAACCGACGCGCCCAAAACGATAAAGAGGAACGGCAGGACCATCCGCTTTATAACAGCGGATCGGGAATGCTCAACCGCCGTTGCTAAACCCAAATGGCTGGATTTCGGTTGGGTACCAGTGGCACCGAGCTGTACAAGCTCATCAGTACTTGCGGTGGGTGAGAGTTCAGGCTGCGGTATTGTGTCTTTGGCCCACACCTCGCGGACGCCGGCGACAAATCGGTAGCCACGCTTCGGAATCGTCTCTATGTAGTGATGCTCAGATTGATCCTCGCCAAGGATTTTCCGTAGAGATGACACGTTTTTTGCGAGATTAACCTCCTCAACAAAGGTGTTTGGCCACACCTTCTTCATCAGTTCGTTTTTGTCGATTACGTGACCACCATGCTCTACCAGAACAAGGAGAGTCTCGAAGGCCTTCGGAGTGATGGGAATGTGTTTATCTCCTCGGAGCAACAAGCGCTCCGTCGCATCAAGCCGGAAAGGCCCAAACTCATAGAGATGGCGGACTGTTTGGCTCATTAATTAGTTTGGCGGATTTACACCCATAACTTTACCAAAACTTTTCCAACACTTCGGAAAGACTTTTGGCCAACGGATGCTCATAAACAACTACGTCCTGATCTAGCTACAGATGCAGAAAGAAACGGGTTGGCGTGTGCGACATTTTAGCTCAGGGCTGATTCTCCCGCCAATAGTTTGGAAGTACGCCGAAGGCGTTGGCTAATTGCAGCCCCGGGTTGGAGCGCGACAACCCTGGGTACCAATTCATAAATAAGAGAACAAACGCTGAAAGCGTTAGGCATGTGCGGCGCTAACCCTTTCAGGGTTCACAAGAATGTTGGTTATTCGTTCCCAGGGTTGAAGCAACCCTGGGCTGCAATTAGCCAACGCCTTTGGCGTTAATTACGAATAATCAGGAGGCGCGTGATGACCAGAGTAGCATTGAAATCTATCTCAACCATCCTCAACATCGCTTTGCTGGCTGTGTTGGCCGCGGTTTCTGTTCAAGCACAGGAGTATCGCGGTCTAATCGTCGGACAAGTCACAGATCCGCAAGGCGCCGTCATACCGGGCGCTGTAGTTGTAGTGACCAAAGAAGGCACGCAACAAACTTACACGGCGCAGACAAACAATGGCGGCAACTTTTCCATTCCGATGGTGCAGCCTGGAACCTACACCGTAACGGTTGAAGCTGCCGGATTTAAAAAAGAGGAGAGACGCGGTGTAGTGCTGGAAGTTGCGGGCAAAATCAATCTCAACATTGTCCTGGAAATTGGCTCAGTTTCCGAAACAGTGCTGGTTCAAACAGATAACGCGCTGATAAATACTGCGGACGCCTCCGGCGGGACAGTTCTGGATCCTGAAAAGGTGCAGAACCTGCCGCTAAACGGTCGTCAGGTTTACATGCTTTTGAATCTGACTCCGGGTGTGAAGTTTACGCAAACAACATTCGGTCCAGGAGGATTTTCCGGCACACGAGGATGGGACGAGACCAATCAATATGTAATCAATGGTGTACAGGGACTGTACAATCAGTTCACACTCAACGGCGCGCCAATCACCCAACAGACCAGCACCAATACTGGTCAATGGGAGATTTCTCCCAACGTCGATGCCGTGCAGGAATTCAAGATCATGACCAACACCTACGACGCGCAATATGGACGCGCAGCAGGTGGCACAATAAATACGATATTGAAAAGCGGCACCGCACACTTCCATGGGACAGCTTTCGATTTCTGGCGGAACAAGATACTTGACGCAAACACATTCCAGTTAAATGCGACAAGACAAAACAGACTGCCGCACAACCAACACCAGTTCGGCGGCACGATTGGCGGTCCAATTCCAAAACTCGGCAAGAGCTATTTCTTCTTCAGCTTTGAAGGATGGCAAGAGGTTTTGCCGAATGGCATCACGAGGAGCACGCCCTCGGCTGACGTACGCGTGCAAGCCGACGGCAGTGTCGATCTGAGCAGGTACGTTGCGCTTGTGCCCGGATCGCGCAACGGTATCTTCGATCCGTTGACGTGCGTCACCAAAAATGCAAATGGCACCTGCGCAGTCAGAGCCAGGTTTCAATGGAATGGAAAACTTGACGTGATCCCGCCCAATAGAGTCAGCGCAATTGGCAGAAGGATTCTGGGTTTGTATCCGCTTCCGAACGGCACTGGTCAGACGAACAACTTCGTCTCAACAAATCCCGGCAAGTACGAATACATCCAACCCATTATTCGTATCGATCACGACTTCAGTAGTAAGACGAAGTTTTATGGAATGTTTGCTCATTGGGATGGAACGGAGTCGAGAAGTACGAATGGATTCGATGGACCAGCGATGCGTGGCGACCTGAACTATCGTTCCAATCACACGATCGTCCTCGACTTAACGCGCACGTTCACGTCAACTTTCTTCGGCGATCTACGAGTCTCTTGGAATCGTACTTTCAAGACAACGGCTAACGGTGCAGTGGCGGCAGGATTAGAGAAGTTGGAGGACCAGGACTTGGGTCTGACGATGCCGGTACGTCAAGGTCTGATTACGACCGTAACCAGAAATTGGGCACCGCAAATTTCAGTTGCCGGATTCGAAGACATCATTGGTAATTCCGTAAACCAATCGACCGAGGCGTTGATGTATGAAACCTATGACGTTTCACCATCGCTCAGTCAAACGAAGGGACGTCACAATCTGCATTACGGCGCACAGTTTTTGCTACTGCACGCGATTCCGGGTTTTATTCTCGGTAATCCGAATGGAAACTTCACTTTCGGACAGAATTTTACGAGGCAAAGGCCCGGAGTAAATAACAATGACGGTGCGGGACTAGCTGAACTGCTGCTCGGATATCCGAATGGCGGTAGCGTCGATTTTGCTTATGACGTATATGAAAGTTATCCGTACTTTGGCTTTTACTTCCAGGACGACTTCAAGGTCCGTCGCAACCTGACACTAAACTTGGGTTTGCGCTGGGACGCTGAACTGTCCCCTCAGGAACGATTCCACAAACTAAACGCGGGCTTTGACTATGATGTCGAGAACCCGATTGGAAAACTGATTACGTTTCCCGCGAACAATCTATTGCCAAATGGCGCAGCGTTCGTAAATCCGATCAAAGGTGGCTTTCGTTTCTCGAGCGATGATCTTGCTCCCTATGATACGCAGTGGAACCATTGGCAACCACGCGTCGGCGTCGCTTGGGCGCTGAACTCAAAGACAGTGCTGCGCGGCGGTTGGGGTCTGTTCACCGCTGTTGCCAGGGAACTCGGTGGCAATACGACGTGGACACAAAACACCCCGTTCACAGTTGGCAATTCTCTTGACACGACGCTGCCGTCGGGTTGTACAAGTGGCGCCACGGGCACTTGTGGTTTTTTCAACTCGGGCACTCCGTATCCGAATGGAGTGGTCCTGCCTGTTGGCAATACTCTCGAGTTGCTCTCAGGCGTCGGCAACAATCAGAACTTTGACCAACGCACTCGCAAGATTCCCCAAGTGCAGCAGTTCTCCTTTGGCATCCAGCGAGAAATTCCTGGCCACATCGTCGTCGATATTGGGTATGTGGGAAGTCGCAGCAAAGACATTCGCGTCGGCACCCAAATGAACCATCTCACTAACGAGCAGCTTGATCGTTGCAAGACTTTCGTCGATCAGAATCCCGGCACACTCGCATGCCCCTTCCTGGAACAATCAGTTCCGAATCCGTTTTACTGGGAGCGAGTGAATCTTACAGGTCAACCAGCCGCTTTCATCACCAGCTACAAGGCCAGTCCGTTGGGTAGCGCACAAAACGTTCGCGTCAAGTTGTTAATGACGGCGTTTCCCGAGTTCTGGAATCAGCTCTTTTCGTTTACTGAACCGGTTGGTTACTCCAACTACCATTCGCTTATCGTGAAAGCGGAGAAGAGGATCTCCGGGGGTGGTGTTCTCGTTAAGGGTCTCAGTTTCCTGACTTCATTCACATTCTCCAGAGACATGGGCGCAACCGGGTTCTTGAATGCGACTGCGCCGAGTGTTAATGGCAACGGTGGCGGACGTCAGGATGCGAAGCCCATTTACGCAATCTCCACGACGGATCGGCCTTTCGCGTTTGCATTCAGCGGTACCTGGGGACTGCCGGTTGGTAAGGGTGGTCTGTTCGCGCAGAATGCAACAGGATTCGTCGGACAGCTACTCAACGACTGGAAGTTTGATTGGATCTTTCTTCATCAATCTGGTACTCCAATCGGGATACCTAATGGTTTCAATTTCACCTGCCCGAATCACCCAGGTTATTTACCCGATCGACAAAACTATAGTCAGTGGCTCTATAACGAGAGCCCGGGATGCTTCACTAGTATTCAAGGCGTGAATCCATACGCGCCGATTACCGCAGTTCCGCGGGTGAGCTATATTCGGGCGCCTTGGAGACCGCAGCTCGCAGTTGGCATGTCAAAACAATTCGCTCTTCGCGAGGGTTTGAAGTTGCAATTCAAAGCCGAAGCTTTCAATGTCACCAATACTCCTATCTTTGGTGGTCCGAGCACGGCCAATCCGAACTCGCCTGTCACTCAGCGACCAGACCGAGCTCCGGCTGGTGCTCCTGGTTCGTGTGATGGCTATGGTTGCATAGGCAACAATCAACTTAACTTTCCAAGACAGATGCAGTTATCTTTGAAACTGATCTTTTAGTGATTATTAGCCTGCGAAGCAGGCGAAAGCATAAAGCCTGGGGCGCAAGCCCCAGGTTCCATCCAATCATAAGACCATTTAGCCCGCGAAGCGGGCGACAGGCGATCAGCGCATGCGCTGTCGCCCGTTTCACGGGCTCGATATCTTCTTTCGAACCGTGATCCTGGGGCTTGCGCCCCAGGGTTTATGCTTTCGCCTGCTTCGCAGGCTAAGCAACGGAGCTGCGTATGCCAAAGAATTTGAAAACGTTACTGCTGATGCTGTTCGTGTGCCTCGCGGCACTGCCAGGCGCGTCGAGTCAAACTCCGAGACCGAAACGAACCTCGACTAAACCAACAGCAATCCCCAACTCAACACAAAAGCGCAAGGCACACGGGCCGGCAATTAACTCACCGCGTCCCAATCTCGCAAAAGAGCCGATACTGTACGTTGTCGGCTATGCGCATTTGGACACTGAGTGGCGCTGGGAATATCCGCAAGTCATCCAGGAGTACCTCACAAAAACAATGCGGAACAACTTCATGCTCTTTGAAATGTATCCCAGCTACATTTTCAATTTCACCGGTGCCAATCGTTATCGCTTGATGAAGGAATACTATCCGGCTGACTTCGAACGATTGAAGCAATACGTCGCGGCAGGACGCTGGTTCCCTGCCGGTTCATCAATGGAAGAGGGCGACGTGAACTCGCCAAACGCGGAATCAATCATCAGGCAAATACTTTATGGCAACAACTGGTTTCGCAAAGAATTTGGTATTGCGAGTGATGAGTACATGCTGCCGGACTGTTTCGGTTTTCCAGCTTCTCTGCCAAGCATACTTGCTCATTCGGGCATTAAAGGCTTCTCGACCCAGAAGCTGTCCTCTGCGTGGCAACCCGCTCCTCATGTTGGTGGTCCCAACTCTCCTGAGAAAACACCTGAGGGCATTCCGTTCAACGTCGGAATCTGGGAAGGTCCAGATGGAAATACGGTCATTGCCGCACTTAATCCTTTGAGCTACGGAAGTCAGGTCAACTACGACATAAGCAAAACTCCGCCGCCACTTCCAACCCCCGATCCAAATGCGACACCTTCAAATCAACCTCGATTCAGAGCTCTCGAGGATTGGCCCAGGCGAATACAAGTGAATGGAGAACTGACTGGTGTTTTCACCGATTATCACTATGTTGGGACCGGAGACGTCGGTGGATCACCCAACCAAAACTCTGTGCGGTTAATGGAAGCCATCGCTGCGAAAAGTAAAGCCATTCTTCCGCCACCCTTCCCAACAGCACCGCAGAACGCCACGCCCACTGGTCCAACGGTCCAATTAGGTGACGGGCCGATCCGCGTTGTGTGGTCCAAAGCAGATCAGATGTTCCAGGATATCTTGAGTTGTTGCTCGATCGAGAAGCTTCCGCGTTATAAAGGTGATCTTGAGTTGATTAATCACTCAGCCGGATCACTTACGTCGCAGGCTTACCAGAAACGTTGGATGCGAAAGAATGAACTGTTGGCGGACGCCGCGGAGAAAGCCTCTGTTGCCGCTGAATGGCTGGGTGCGCGTGCTTACCCGCGCGACAGATTAAATAATGCCTGGACCCTCGTCATGGGCGGGCAGTTTCACGATATCTTGCCTGGCACAGCCACTCCCAAGGCTTTTGAGTTTGCATGGAACGATGACGTCATCGCGCTCAATCAATTTGCCAGTGTTCTCACGAGCGCAACCAACGCCATCGCTTCCGGGCTTGACACCCAAACTCGCGGCCTGCCCGTCGTGGTCTATAACCCACTCAACATCGCTCGCGAAGATGTTGTGGAAGCAAATATATCTTTCCCAAGTACTGTCCCGACTGCGGTCCGCGTAGTTGGTCCGGATGGGAGAGAAGTTCCGGCGCAGGTGAGTAACGGAAAAGTTCTCTTTCTGGCGAAGGTACCCTCTGTTGGATACGCCGTGTTTGATGTGCAGCAAGCTGAAGCTAATCGGCAAGTATCTTCTTTAAAGATCAGCGAATCGTCTCTTGAGAATGCACGTTATAAAGTTGAGATAAACCAGGCTGGTGATGTTTCGAGTGTCTTTGACAAGCAGATCGGTCGCGAGCTTCTTTCAGCACCGATCCGTCTCACTATTTCGACGGACAACCCGCGTCAGTGGCCGGCATGGAACATGGATTTTGAAGACGAGCAGCGTCCGCCGCGTGCGTTTGTTGGTGGGCCCGTCCAGACACGTGTGGTTGAGAATGGTCCTGCTCGTGTCGCGCTGGAGATTACGCGCGAAACTGAAGACTCGAAGTTTGTGCAGATCGTGAGTTTGGCCGCGGGCGATGCGGGCAATCGCCTCGAATTTCGTAACGTGATTGACTGGAAGACTAAGCAGGCAAATCTAAAAGTTACATTTCCCTTCGCTGCTTCCAACAAGTTGGCGACCTACAACTGGGACGTTGGAACAATTCAAAGACCGACGGCGGAAGAGCGACAGTTCGAAGTCGGATCGCACCAATGGATCGATCTAACAGATCAGTCGGGTTCCTTCGGTGCAACTGTGCTGACCGATTGCAAGAACGGGTCAGACAAACCTGACGATAAGACTATGCGGTTGACCCTCCTGCGAACGCCTGGAACGCGCGGTAGCTACACCGATCAAGGGACGCAGGACATTGGTCGTCACGAAATCAGTTTCGGACTGGCAGGTCACTCCGGAGATTGGAGGAAAGATCGAACCGATTGGCAAGGTTATCGCCTGAATCAGCCGCTGATTGCCTTTCAAAGCCCTTCACATCCGGGCCGATTAGGCAAAGTGTTTTCAATGGTCCGCATTAACAACAACAGTGTTCGGTTACTCGCGTTAAAGAAGGCGGAGCTAAGCGATGAAATCGTAGTGAGGGTCGTCGAAACAGACGGCCGAGATCAAGAGAACGTTGTCCTCGAATTCCCTGCCTCCGTTACAAGTGCGCGCGAAGTCAATGGTCAGGAACAACCAGTTGGGCGAGCTCCTGTGTCTGGCGGAAAACTGGTGTTCTCACTTGGCCCATATCAACTATGCACCTTCGCTTTAAAACTCGCAAACGCGGCAACACGGATCGAATCGCCGCAATCGCAAGCGGTTAAGCTTGAATATGATTTATCTGTTGCTTCGCGCGTCGGACGACCGGCAGACGGCAGCTTCGACTGGATGCCAAATAACCAGAATGCTTCACAAGGCAGAGCATTGCCTGCCGAGATGTTGCCTCGCGAAATTCAATACAGTGGCATTCGGTTTGAACTTGCTCCTTCGGGCAAACCGAATGCTGTCGTGTCCCGCGGACAAACCGTGAGCTTACCACCCGGCAAATACAACCGCGTGTACGTGCTCGGAGCCGCCATCAACGGTGATCAAAAAGGTACGTTCCGGGCCGGCGATAAAGCAGTTGAATTGAATGTTCAAGAGTGGACCGGATTTGTCGGACAATGGGACAATCGCATCTGGAAAACGACTGAGGAAGTTATTCGCCCGCCGGCCGGAGCAGCGGCAGGCGCGCCGGTTAGAACTCGGGTCAATCCATACGGCGAAATGATTGGGTTGAAGCCCGGCTATATAAAACGGGCCGATGTCGCCTGGTTCTCGTCGCAACGTCACAATGCGGACGGTAATTCTGAGCCTTATGCTTATTCTTACTTATTTGCGTACGCGATCGATCTCCCGCCCGGGGCACAGACGATCACGCTGCCGGATAACGAGAGAATTCGCATCATGGCAATAACGGTCGCTAACGAGCCCTGGCTGGTTACGCCTGCGCAGCCTCTCTACGACGCGTTGGAGCGCGATTAAGCGTGAGAAAGAGTTATCCACAGATTACGCAGATTACACAGATTTCAATCTGCGCAATCTGCGTAATCTGTGGTTTCATTCTTGTCCGGGGTCAACAATCTTCTAAGCCCGTCCTATACGTTGTCGGCACATCTCACCTCGACTCACAGTGGAATTGGACCGTACAAGACACTATCCGCGAGTTTGTTCCTAACACTTTCTTTGAAAACTTTAAGCGTTTCGAGCGCTATCCGAATTACAGATTTAATTATGAGGGTGCTATTCATTACATGTGGTTCAAGGAATACCACCCTGAGGCGTGGCCCACACTGAAGAGTTACGTTGCCAGCGGACGATGGCAATTGGCGGGTTCATGGATTAATGCCGTCGACGTTAACATTCCCTCACCTGAATCGCTGATGCGGCAAGCCCTCTACGGCAACAGGTTCTTTCGTCAGGAATTCGGCAAGACTAGTCGCGACGTTTACCTGCCCGACTGCTTCGGGTTTGGTTTCGCGCTTCCGTCTATTGCCAATCACTGTGGCTTGTCCGCATTCACCACACAAAAGCTCACATGGGGATCGTCTTACGGCATTCCGTTTCCAATCGGCCGTTGGAAAGGTGTGGATGGCAGCACAGTCGTTGCTGCGCTGAACCCCGGTGATTATGTGACGAAGATAAGGAGTGACATCTCCGTCGACCCAAAGTGGTCAAACGATCTCACCTCCATCGGCGACCGCAGAGTGGGCTTTCGCCTATTTGGAACCGGCGACATCGGCGGGGCTCCAGATGATGAATCGGTGAGTTGGCTTGAAAAGGCTCTGGCGAACAATTCCGGAGCGATCGAGATTAGAAATACATCTGCCGATCAACTGTCTCGCGATCTTGACGCAGGAGAAAAAGCGTTGCTGCCGGAATACGCAGGCGAGCTGACGATGAAAACTCACGGCGTTGGATGCTACACCTCGCAGGCAGCAATGAAACGGTTCAACCGCGAAAACGAGCTACTCGCGGACGCGGCCGAGCGCGCCAGTGTCGTAGCAGATGTGTTGGCCGGTCTGCCATATCCAGGTGAGAGACTGCGCGAAGCGTGGATTCGATTCTTGTGGCATCAGTTTCATGACGACCTGACTGGGACTTCGATTCCCCAGGCGTATCAATTCTCATGGAACGATGAGCTGATTTCAGCGAATCAGTTTGCAGGGGTTCTCATAAGCGCAACTGCTGCCGTTGCTGACTTGCTTGATACGCGCAGCAGCGGCATTCCGATTGTTGTTTACAACCGGTCCTCCGAGCGCAGGCGAGATTTGGTAGACGCAACCGTAGAGTTTCCAGGTGACGCACCTGCTACGGTCCGTGTGGTCGACGGCGTGACCGGCCGGGATGTTCCCGCGCAGGTTCTCGATACGCAAGGCACACGGGTGCATATTTTATTTGTCGCAGATGTTCCGTCGGTTGGCTTCAAAGTGTTTGAGGTGAAAGCAACCGCCGCCAAACAATCACAGGTCTCATCGCTTCAAGTTACTGAGTCGAGTCTCGAAAACTCGCGATACCGAGTGAAGCTCGACAACAACGGCGACATCTCATCCGTGTTTGATAAACAAATCCATCGCGAACTACTGAAGGAACCGATCAGGCTCGAGCTGCGAAATGATCCGTCACCGGACAAGCCGGCGTGGAGGATTCTTTGGGATACCGTCAATTCAAAACCGCGCGAGTATGTTTCCGCGCCCGCAGTTCGCATTATCGAGCGTGGGCCAGTGCGCGCTGCAATTGAAATAACAAGACACGCAGCGGGCTCGACTTTTGTTCAACGCGTCATGTTGGCGGAAGGAAGTGACCATGTCGATGTGGAAAACCTGATCGACTGGAGATCACCAAACTCTTTGCTGAAAGCCTCTTTCTCATTAGTCGCTTCTAATCCCAAAGCAATATATGACCTCGGTCTCGGCACGATCGAACGCGGTAACAACACTCCTGAGCACTACGAAGTACCGGCACAGAAGTGGGCCGATCTTACTGACGCAAGCGGCTCATTTGGTGTCGCAATTCTGAACGACAGTAAATATGGGTGGGATAAACCTGCCGACAACGTTCTACGCCTGACGTTACTGCACACGGCGAAAGCACGCGCTTATCCCTATCAAAGCAGCAACGATCTGGGACACCACCGGTTTATCTTCTCTTTAGCCGGACATGCTGGCGATTGGCGTAACGGGCAAATCCCTGCACGTGCGGCTGCATTGAATCAACCGCTACTCGCGTTTCAGACAGAGCCTCACGCTGGAAAACTTGGCCGCGCTTTTTCACTGTTGTCGACTACGGGTTCAAACGATCAGATAGCAGTGTATGCGTTAAAAAAAGCGGAAGACTCTGATGAGATCGTATTACGCGTGCAGGAACGTTATGGCCGGCCTGGTAAGACGACAATAAATTTTGCGACGCGGATAGCGGCTTTGAGGGAGATTAACGCGGCGGAAGAGGAACTGACCGCAGCCGCACCACCCGTTCTTAACGGCAGGAATTTAAGTGTCGAGCTTAAAGCATATCAGCCGCGTACGTTTGCACTGCGATTGCAAACACTCCACGAAGGGCGCGAAGCGGGAACCTCGATGCTCGATCTGCGATTCAACCTCGATGGAGTTTCCACCAACGGTGATCGTTCGGACGGCGATTTTGATGGAAGACGCCAAACTTTGGCTGCTGAACAATTGCCGTCGCAAATAATGCTCGACGGAATTCCTTTTAAGTTTGGTCCAAGCGCGCCGTCTCAGGCTAACGTCTTAGTTCCGAAGGGCGAACAACTGCGTCTACCGCGAGGGACGTACAATCGCATGTATGTGATTGCTACGGCTGTCGACGGCGATCAGGAGGCGAGTTTCACCGTAGGAGCATATGCCAAAAAGATTGTAGTTCGTGAATGGCAAGGACCAGTTGGTCAATGGGACAGTCGGTTGAAAACGCCACGTCAGTTGCGCGAGGTACACGTCGCACCGATGACGCGCGGACAAACGTGGGCTGCGGACGCAATCCAAAGCGATCTGATCGTTAGTTATGATCTGGCAACTGGAAACGTAAGCGGTATCGATCAGATTCGACCCGGCTTTGTGAAGCGTGATGAAGTTGCGTACGTCGGAACGCATCGGCATGCCCCTGATGGCGATCAAGTTTATATACCGACCTATTTGTTTTTGTATGCCATCGACCTTCCACCAGCTTTGCAACAGGTACAACTCCCAAACAATGACAAGGTGAGAATCCTCGCTGTCACCGTTGCTCGTCGCAAGTACCATCTCTGGCCAGTGACGGCGTTGTATGCGGCGGATCTCAAGGAGCCTACTTGAGGTCTTTTTTGTGGCCGGTTCGCGGCCTGCGTTGGTGGATCGCAGGTCTCGTCTTTCTGGCAACCCTAATAAACTTCATCGATCGCCTCACCATCTCTATTCTGGGGCCTGTAATCACTTCGCAGCTCGGATTGAGTAATCTCCAATTCGCAAGCATCACTACGTGGTTTCTAGTCGCCTACACCGCGAGCCAGGGACTCTCTGGCAAACTTTATGATCGAATAGGTGCTCGCCGTGGTTTCACTCTTTCGATTTTTGTTTGGTCGATTGCTGCTTGTGCACATGCTTTTGCCAGAGGATTTCTGAGTCTGAGTTTTTTCCGATTTATTCTTGGCTTAGGTGAAGCCGGCAATTGGCCCGGCGCTGCGAAGGTGATTGCCGAATGGTTTCCGCGTGAACAGCGAGCGCTCGGTATGGGGATTTTCAATAGTGGTGTTTGTGTTGGCTCGATCATGGCGCCGCCTTTGATCGTTTGGTTACAAATCCGCTTTGGATGGCAGACCACCTTCCTCGCGACCGGCGCTCTTGGATTTATTTGGCTTGCCCTTTGGATTATGTTTTATGAAAGTCCGGATAAACATCGCGCCATCACTGCCGAAGAGTATTCGCTGATTAAAGAAGGACAGACGCCGTCGCAGCGAAAATCCAAAATTAGTTGGATACAACTGCTGCGCTTGCGTCAGACGTGGGCCATTGTGCTGTCGCGGTTCTTGACGGATCCGGTTTGGTGGCTTTACATCACCTGGCTCCCGCTCTATCTCCACAATGTTCGAGGTTTCGATTTGAAAAGGATTGGTATGTTTGCATGGGTACCATTTCTCGCAGCAGATGCGGGTAGTCTTCTGGGAGGCTGGTTATCCGGCCGGTTAATAAGGAGCGGTTGGAGTACAGATCGTGCCCGCAAATCTGTTGTACTTATGGGGGCATTGCTGATGACCGCGGGCATTCCGGCTGCGCTCACAAGTGATGCGATGGTGGCGCTTGCGTTTATAAGTCTGGTGACGTTTGGCTTTCAGACTTGGATCAATAATGTCCAGACGTTACCAAGCGACTTCTTTGCTGAAGACACCGTTGCATCTGTCGCCGGCATTGGCGGTGTAGGTGCAGGCATAGGAGCGATCCTCTATATTCTGACGACTGGCTGGGTGGTGGATCATTTTTCTTACACACCAATTTTGCTTATCGCCGGTTTGCTTCCATTATTGGGTACTGCGATGCTTTTTCTCGTGGGCGGACGCATTCAGCCATTACAGAGATGAAAAACTATCTTGATCTTTCCGGCAAAGTAGCGCTTATCACCGGTGCCTCGTCAGGCATTGGCGCGGCTTCAGCCATGGTGTTCGCCGATTTGGGAGCGCATGTAGCAATCGGCTATTACAACAATCAGGCCGGAGCGGAAACTGTTCGCGACGCCATCGCGACAGAAGGTGGAAAAGCACTCGCCATCAAAGCTGATGTTCGCGTGTCTGAAGAGATAGAGATGCTCGTTAGACGCACTTCCGAAGAGCTGGGCCCAATTGACATTTTGGTTAACAACGCAGGTTCACTCATTCAGCGACAGAGCCTTCCTGAAATGACTGCCGAGTGTTGGGATGAGGTAATGGATCTGAACCTGAAAAGCGCAATGCTCTGTGCGCGCGAGGTCGCACCTTTAATGATCCGCCAGAAGTCGGGAGCAATTATCAATGTTGCATCGATCGCCGGTCGCACTGGTGGTGGTCCAGGAGCCGCAGCCTACTCGACCGCGAAAGCAGGCCTAATCACGTTCACGAAATCACTCGCCAAAGAGCTTGCGCCGCATAGCATACGAGTGAATGCTGTATCGCCTGGTGTGATCGACACGCCATTTCATCAAATCTTTTCCACGCCCGAAATGATCAAGAACTTCATCTCGACGATTCCGCTGGGGCGTATTGGGAAACCCATCGAGTGCGCCACTGTGATCGCATTCCTGGCTTCCGACGCGTCCAGTTATATCGTCGGTGAGACGATTGAGATTAATGGGGGACAGCTAATGTTGTAAGCCGCGCGTCGCACTCAGTAATGAATGCAAGGTAGCCTGCGCGGCAGGCATGAGCATAAAGCCTGGGGTGGAGCGAGGCTTTGCGAGCGCAACCCCAGGTCTCTAAGCACGACAAATTTTCAAGCCCGCGAATGCGGGCGACAGAACAAAGGCGGCGAAAATGCCAACAAGATTTGCAGCGCACGGGCTGCCGCCCATTTCATGGGCTCGAAAATTAATTTGTTTCCAGTTTCCTGGGGTTTCGCTCGCAAAGCCTCGCTCCACCCCAGGCTTTATGCTTGCGCCTGCTCCGCAGGCTAAAGCAGGCCTTTCATGCAAAGCCGCTTGAACCTTGAACCATTTATGAACTTTGCATAGGGTTCCCTCGTCCACGCGGAGGTCGTGAACATACTATCAGTCAATAACTCTAACCTGGATTGGAGTCCTCATGTCAGAAGAAAACAAAGAATTACTCCGTCGCTGGTTTGATGAAGTTTGGAACAAGGGACGCGCCGACGCGATCGATGAGATGTTCGACGAAAATGGCATCGCGCATGGCTTATCCGATGATCCTTCGCAGCCTATTAAAGGGCCGAGCGGCTTCAGACCGTTTTACACAATGTTCCGCCAAGCCTTTCCAAACATGACGATCGTTATCGAGGACATGATTGCTGAAGGTGACAAAGTCGTTGCGCGTTGCTCCGTGCGTGGTAAGCACGAAGGAGAGTTCATGGGAAGAGCTGCGACTCAGTCTCCGGTCGAGTTCACCGGCATTGCAATTGTCCGAATCGACAATGGAAAGATTGTCGAGGCTTGGAATAACTTTGATTTCATGACTATGTACAAGCAGGTTGGCCATCTCTCGTAATCGCAAGCTTGCAAGTAACTCGAAGCAAGAATCATCTCACCTCCCGAGTCAAAGCCGTGGAAGCTCCATGAGTTCACAGCGGCCGACTTGGATGGCAATCTATTCCGCGTTTTCTACGACTTCTCCAAAGATCCCTGACAAGGCTCGTGTACGAAATCCTGGAAACACTTTTTTTCCAAATTCCAAGATCTTCAAAAGAACATCTTTACAAATTTGGAAATAGACCAAGCCAACGCTTCATGGTCCATAAAAGTCCCACGCCTGCTCGCTAGCTCAAGCCGTCATTGATGGGTACAAACCTTGCTTAACGTAGAACCGCACTAACTGCGTAGCATTCAGCAATAGCCAAAACAAACGAAAAAATGAAGGAGTCGAGATGAGTCAGATGCACCGCTCTACGAGCACCACGCTTATCGCTGTTTTAGTCGCCGTTGTTTTCGGGTTATTGGGATCGCATGCCCTTGCTCAAACGACGGCCGCAACAGTGAATGGAACCGTCAAAGACGAAAAGGGAGCATTTGTGCCGGGAGCGCGCGTAACTCTCATCGATATGGCGACCAATCGCGAAGTTACGAATACGACTAACGAGGAAGGTGCTTTTGTTTTCACCGAGGTGCGCTCAGGTGAATACATACTTGTGGCGGAAGCTACGGGCTTCAAGAGAACAGAAACTCGAGGCGTCAAAGTTAACGTTGGTGTTCCAGCGACCGTCCACCTGGAACTGCAAACCGGCGGGGTGTCTGAGACCGTGACCACGATAGCGTCCGATTCTCAATCTTTGGTTAACAGCGAGAGCGGCGAAATCGCCAGGACTGTACTGGAAAAGCAGATCAATGACCTTCCACTTAACGGACGGAACCCTGTTCAGCTCGCACTTCTTCAACCGGGCGTCGCTACAATCGCGGGCACAAGGACTGCCACGATCAACGGCATGCGCGGCAGTTATAACAACATCACCTGGGACGGCATCAACGTGCAGGAACCGTATTTGAGAGGTAGCACTAACAGCAGTCTGTTCGCGCAAGCTGGACCCAGCGTCTCAGGCGTAGGTGAGTTCACCATTATCAGTCAGAATGCCGGTGCGTCAGACGGAACGGGAGCCGCCCAAGTAAAACTTGTCACTCCGCGTGGCTCGACCGAATTTCACGGAAGCCTATTTGAGTACCATCGGAACGACGTGTTTGACGCAAACTCGTTCTTCAACAATCGTGTCGGCCTTCCCAAAGAGAAGCTCATACGAAACCAATTCGGTGTCAACGTCGGTGGACCATTTGCTCTCCCGCGCTTCGGTGAGGGCGGACCAACGTTCACACAGAAAAATAAGCTCTTCTTCTACACCTACTACGAAGAGACTAGAAACTCCGAACAAGCTGCTTTGACGAGAACCGTCTTGACGAGCGCTGCGCGGCTGGGCAACTTCACTTACCGGCGATCAAGCGATGGTCAGCTTCGTACGATCAACCTTCTCGGTCTTACTGGAAGAACTATTGATCCTCGAATGCAAACTTTAATTAACCTGACTCCGACGCCTAACGATATCACTGCGGCTGGCGACCGCGTGAACACAGGCGCCTTTCGCTTCAACAGTCCAGGAGGAAGCACGGACCGTCTATTTGGCTTTCGCATAGACTACGAGTTGTCGCAACGTAGTCGTTTTGAGGGCGTGTATAGCAAAGACAGCGTTCTTACTCCGAACGATGCCATCACAAACAACACCGGCGAACCTTTCCCGGGCCTGCCTGGTAAGGGACAGAGTCCGCGACGCCAACGCCTGGCACTGGCTTGGTCCTTTACTCCTACACAAAGCGTCTCTAACGAACTGCGTGGAGGGCTCTATCATCAGAGGTCGCTCTTCTTCACGAACGTGCAGTTCCCGGAGGGTTACCAACTGGTGTTCCCGAGTATAGGTACCACCATAACCAATCCGGTTCAAAACTCGTTGGAGAGCGGTCGCAGCAGTAAAGTCCACGAGCTAATGGACAATGCTACCTGGATCAGAGGTAATCACATTTTTCAGTTCGGAGGTAACTTCCGTAGCACTGAAGTTGAGCCCTTCAGCTTCAGCGGTATCTTGCCGCAATACACCATCGGCTTCGGCGCCGGCAACATTAATCCTCTGAGCTCCACCAACACGACCCAATTCCCCGGCGGCATTGGCACGACGGATTTTAATAACGCCTCGAACTTGCTGGCGTTTTTGAGCGGTGCCATCACCAGTGCTACACAGGTCTTCAACGCCACCGACGGTTCATCAGGTTACGCCAAAGGGGCGGAACAACGTCGCAACTTTAGCTACCACGCTATAGGTTTTTACGGGAGTGACACCTGGAAGGTCAGGCCTAACCTGTCACTAAAGCTCGGCCTACGATATGACTACTTCTCACCAGTAAAAGAAATCAACGATTTGGCGCTCGTGCCCGTTGGTGGATTGGCGGCGCTGTATGATCCCAACGTTGTGATAGACGTAGCCGGACGCAACGGCCTTTGGAAACCTGATCGGAACAACTTCGCTCCCAGTTTCAGTTTTTCCTGGGATCCGTTTGGCAAGGGCAAGACCGCGATTCAGGGTGGTTACTCCATTAACTTCGTTATCGATAGTCTGATCCAGGCCGCCGAAAACTCTGTCAGTGACGGCAACGACGGACTAAGTTCTGTGCAAACGCTCTCAAACCTTTCCGGCACGGTATCGGGCGGAGGACGTGTTCCCGTAAATACACCGACGTTCAAAATTCCGCGCACACTTCTGGACCAGGCAACGATAAATCAAAATCCAGTCCTGTTTACGATTGATCCGAACCTGCGCACACCTTATGTCCAACAGTGGAATATAGGCTTCGAAAAAGAGGTCCTGCGTAACGTCGTTGGTAGCGTACGTTACGTTGGTAACCACGGTGTGAAACAACTCCGCGGCATTGATATTAATCAGGTCAGGATCTTCGAGAACAATTTCTTACAGGACTTCCTGCGCGCACAAAGGAACCTGGAACTCTCGACGGCACTTAACGCGACCAACCCTGCGATACCCGCGAGTCCGGCGTTCAATGCAGCAATACCGGGCAGCCAGGCGCTAACGATCATTCCCTTTGTCGGGAGACGAGGCCTCTTCACGACTGCGACAGGCTCAACGCTTGACTCGGCTATCGTTGGCTTCATAAGAACAGGTCAGGTTGGTGAACTCGTCCAGAGGTACGTGAATAACCGCAACATCTACCTAACACCTGGCGTCAACGGAGACACGCTTTCCCCCGGCTTCTTCCTTCCTGCCAATGCCCGCGCGGGGAACGTCGACTACCTGGGCAACGGTTCCTACTCAAACTATAACGCGTTGCAGGCGGAGATGGTTTTCAGGTTAAGGAACGGCGTTTATTTTCAGACCAATTACACGTGGAGCAAGGGCTTCAACGACTTTGAAGGAAGCGACTCGAACTTTGCCGCGCTGTTGGACTTGAGTCGCGGCGAGTTGGAAAAGAGGCGGAGCCTTAACGACATCCGGCACATCTTCAAGTTCAATGGCATATACTCGCTCCCGTTCGGGCCTGGGAAAAGATTTTTGAATTCACCAAGCGGAGTGATTAGCAAAGTCTTCGGCGGATGGGAACTGAGTAGCATATTCGAGGCGCGCACGGGAAGGCCGCTCTCAATAGTATCGGCCCGCGGAACCGTGAACCGCGCTGGTCGCTCTGCAAGAAATACTGTAAACACGTCGCTCACGTTGGACCAGTTGCGGAGTATGACTGGCGTGTTTATACATCCGACAACAGGTCGCCCGCTCTTCCTGGATCCGCGCTTGATCGGTCCGGATGGGCGCGCTAATCCCGAGTTCTTTCAGAATCCTACAGCGGGTACTTATGGCTCTCTCCAGTTGACTCCAATCGATGGACCAGGATATTGGAACCTCGACGTTGGATTCATCAAACGAACCAGAATAACCGAGCGCATGAACATAGAATTCCGCGCCGAGATGTTCAACGTTCTCAACCACACTAATTTCTTCATCAGCGGCGAAACTCAGGACATAAACAGTGAGAGCTTTGGGCAGCTCGGGAGCACGTTCGATCCACGAATAATACAGTTCGCGTTGAAATTCAACTTTTGATGGCTCTGCCTCAAAAGCCACTTAGCCACCCAGGTCGATGCTTCCCCGCGTCCGAGAATGATTTACTGATAAGTCGATCCCCTGATCGCCTTATCGTAAAGCTGAGCGATGCGGCGAACGAATAGCCTTCAGCCAGTATTCCTCAGCCCTGCCGCAATCCCATTGATAGTTGCCGCAAGGGCGTAGTTCAGATCGTCGTTATCATCACCTCGACGTTTCCGACGCAGCAGCTCAACTTGGATCAAACTCAACGGATCGACATACGGATTCCGCAAACGAATCGAACGGGCCAACACCGGGTTCTTCTCAAGTAACGTTGTCTGTCCAGTCAAACGCAGCACCATCACTTTCGTTCGCTCAAACTCTTCGAAGAGCATGCCAAACACTCGCTCCCTCAACGCCGCATCAGAAACCAGCCCTGCATACAAACGCGCAATCGATAGGTCAGCTTTCGCTAATCCCATCTCAACGTTCGCGATCAGTTCAGTGAAGAACGGAAACTGGGACATCAGTTTTTCCAGCAACTGCGCATTGTTTGAACTCTTTTCAGAGAAGCGTTCCAAAGCAAAGCCAACCCCAAACCATGCCGGCACAATATGACGACTCTGCATCCAACCAAACACCCAGGGAATTGCGCGGAGATCGCTGAGACCCCGTCTGGCACCTCGTCGCGTCGGCCGAGAACCGATCCTCACATGTTCCAACTCCTTGACCGGAGTTGCCTCCTCGAAGTAGGTCAGTATTGCTTCGTCATCGGCAATCTTCTCGCGATAGAACTCAAAAGCATCTTGAGACATTTTCTCCAGGGCCTCTTCGCTCTCCTGGTCCAATTCTCCGACATTACCCGGGCGAGACAGGGCTTCCAGCGACGCTGCAATCATCAACTCGAGATTTCTTTCCGCCAGTATCCGATCCGAGTACTTCCAATTCATCACTTCGCCTTGTTCGGTGATCTTTATCTGGCCTGTAAAGGCACCCTGTGGTTGCGCAATTATCGCGTGATGGGTTGGTCCACCACCTCGCCCGACCGTTCCACCTCGTCCATGAAACAATGTGAGCTTTACGTTGCATTCGGCAGCGACTTGATGCAGCGCGCGATGCGCCTTGAATATCTCCCAGGTGCTGGTAAGCATCCCGCCATCCTTGTTTGAATCGGAGTATCCAAGCATCACCTCCTGCCGCCGCTCCCACGAGTCGAGCAAACGAGCATAGTCGGTACTGGTCCACAGATCCCGGCATACCGCCGGGCAGTTACGCAGATCCTCAATCGATTCGAAGAGCGGCACAGGCATCACGCCCGGATCAGATCCATTTGTGGACGCCACCTGTATACCGCTTAACTCGGCCACCGACACCAGCGCCGTAACGTCTGCGGCCGACTGGGTTCCACTAATGACGTAACTACGAATTGCTTCGGGTGGATACTCGCGCTTTAACTCACTGACCACTCTCAGTGAGTCAAGCAAATTTACAGTTTCTTTCGACGGTGCGGGCGAAAGAGCACCCTCGTTCGCTGCGACAACATTTGAAAACTCAATCAATGCACGTTTGTGAACGTTCGCATGTTCTCTTATGTCCAGCGTATGTAAGTGCAAGCCGAAAGTATCTACCTGGCGTAACAGCGGATCGAAGAAAAACCTCGCGAGACGTTCCCCTCCATTCGCAGAGAGACTTTGACGCGCCACGCTCAGGTCCTCGCGGAATTCAGCGGCGTTGTTGTAGGCATTCGTGTTGTTGGGCTCGTCTCGCGTGAGGACCAGACGGGCCAACACATAATCCAGAAAACGCCGGTAGACTTCTTGTGACGGATGTCTCTCCGGGTTGAGCTCAGGCGCCGAAATGGTCGTCGCATAAGAGTTGAGTGCTGCTTCGAGTTCCATTGAGACTGGAACCTGATGCGTCGAAGAACTGAGTTGCCAAATCAAATCGTTCACTCGCTCGATGTAGTAGCTCAGAATCGTTTCGCGAGCTATCTGCAACGCATCTCGCGTGCACTCGGGCGTGACCAAAGGATTGCCATCGCGGTCGCCGCCAATCCACGAACCGAACCGCAACATTCGAGGCAACGCGTTTGCGGTTAACTCTTCACCATAGGTTTCACGGAAATCGTCGGCCAATTCGTCATACAACGCCGGCAAGGTCTCAAACAAAACACTCGGATAGTAATCGAGGCCCATCCTGATTTCGTCGCGAACTGTCGGCTGACGGCGTCGCACTTCATCGGTCTGCCACAGTACGGTTATCTCCGCAATAATTGCCTGCTCGTGTTTTTCTGATTCTCTCTCGGTGAGTGGCAGACGATCTAATTGTTCGAGTTCCGCGGCAATACGTTGTCGCTTGAATAACACGGTGCGTCTCGCAACTTCGGTGGGATGAGCAGTGAATACAAGTATTACTTCGATCTTAGCCAGCCACTCAAGTGCTTGCTGTCGGTTGATGCCCGCATCGCGCATCCGACGCAGAGTGCCCAGAAATGATCCCGGTTGGGCCAGCAAATCGGGCGACGTCTGGACGGCCCGGCGACGACGTTTGCGATGATTGGTTTCAGCGAGGTTTGTCAGTTCGAAATAGATCGCAAACGCTTTCGACATCTGATGCGCTTCAGCAACATCCAACCGACTGACAATTCTTTCCGCACGTTCGATCAAGCGCCGCTTGTTCTCAACGTCATGTCCTGGCTGCGCGTGCAACTCTCGATGCTCAATCAACAGCAGGCGCAACTCTTCAACCGCTGAAAACAATTTGTCGCCAACCTGTTCCTTGAGCACTTCGCCAAGCAGACGGCCAAGCGAACGCACATCGCGGCGCAAGGGAGCTTCCTTCAGATCGCGATCTGGACTGGTGAGTTCCGCTAACCGTGCCGCTTGATCGTCTACATTCCAGAGTCCCGACATGCGTTTATGCATACCACGTGATGCTGAGGCTGTCACGTGTTTGGTGCTCAAGAGTCACTTAAGCCCTTTGCGGCTAACGGGGAACACCCCTGCCCGCTAGAGTGATTTACTGATAGTCGAAAGAGTCTCTAGTTTCGGTGAGGGGCACGGACAGTTTGATTCTCTTCGAGAATAACAGCAGAGCACAGTGCCATTGTGGCACTCAGTCGTAAAGTAAGATTCTTTAGTGAACGTATGTCGTGAAGGGTCGCGTAATAGGAACCTACAGTAAGCCGTTTTATAAGGTCGAACATATTGAAGTCATTGGAAAAGATTGAATAATCATAATAGAAGCCACCAATTTCAAGAACGTTTGAGATAGTGGAATCGCCAACAAAGTTCTCCATTTTATTGGCCTGTTGAATTATCTGTTGGAGTATTTCAGAGGCTCTAACGGTGGCGAGCCGAGCATAGACACTGGCAGCTCCAATCAATACTGCGAGTTTTTCCTTCTCATCGGATAAGCTCTCAACCAAGTGTTGAACCTCGTCGAGATACTGCAACGCTCGTGAAGAATCTTCCTGTATCACCTCGTCCGAAATTAATATCAAAATGTAAGCCCTGCGTGCGAGCACGTTGTCCATCCGGGCGAGCCTGTCGGCTTCCAAAAATTGGTGCGTTTTTATCTTCTGTAGAGCGATTTCAAATCGAATAAACTGCTTTGCTTTATCGGAGTAGTCTGCCGATATTTTTTCCACGATGGCAGAGGCAGTTTCGTACTTCTTCAGTCGTGCTGCCATTAAGGCTGCCCGAAAATAAAGTTGATCCTTGCGTTTTGGATCGGCAGCAGTTTCCGCCTTATTAATCAAGTATTCCACCGTTGTCCCAGAAGTAGAATTGAGGTCCCGTGGTGAGTTCTTCCAAAGGTCAGCAGCTGAGAACGCTGATTCTCGCTGGCTGGACCGCATGTAACTGGTAACAATGTTGCGTTGTTCGGCGATGGCCGAGGTTTTGGTCGGTTGGTAGCTTGCCACCCACGGCTCTATGATATTGAGAGCATAGAAGTCACCTTCTACCCCTTGCGCCAACGCTTCGATGTTACCTGCGTTGTAACGAAGAGGATTCATCAGGTTATTGACTAGCACCTCGAGGTATTGTCGCGCCAGATCAGCGTCGACTGGGTGGTCTTGCGCTACGTCCGAATAGCCAGGTATGTTGAGAACACCTATCTTTTGAGAGACGACAGTCGGCACCCTAAGCGGCGAGAAGACGTAGGAGTAAAGCAGCAACAACTCGTTGATGTCTTTCGCTCCTCGAATCCCGCAACTTCGAAGAGCAGCAATAAAAAACTGGTTGGCTGATCGTATGTCAACTTCTCTCAGAGAGGCCAGAAACAGCAGCGTATCGGGTGAAACGCCGTTGGCTAGCGATTTGGCGGCCACCTCGATGGCCAAAGAGGTATTGCTCCGGATTAGTTCGGAGGCGATTCGTAAGTAAAGAATGGAAGCATTTGAATCTTTCTTGGCTGCTCCATCCTTAGCTTTGAGGTTGGATACGACATCAATATAACTACGCGCCAATTCGACATCAATCAGTGCGGCAATCTGAATGATTCTACCGACAATGGCATCGAGATCGAGCGGCGCCGATTTAGTCTTCGGCAAGTCAGTTCCTAACGCTATAGCATCCTCGAAGAGAGTATTAAGCATCTTGCGCAAGCGCTCCGGACGTGACTTGACCAAGACTCGTACAACTTTCTCAGCCAATGCAACACGTGAGCGAAGATCGTCCACTTCGCTAACCTGATCGATAACTTGATCCGCGGTAGACAATGCATCTTGCCGAATGGCTACTGATACTGCGTCTGATCGCGTCTGATTTTTTTGCACCTGCCGTTGGGCTGGTTGCGCCAGTAGCTCAAAAGGAATTAAGACAAGAAGTAAGACTGAGTAACGCATGCTTGCGATAGAGGTCAATACTGGATGACCGTTTCTCCATTGATAATGCTGAAAAGTTCTTGAGTACTAGTTTCGCTTAACGCACCAGCCCCCACCCATTGAGTTCGACCGTGCTCTGAGACGAGCATGACTGTTGGAGTAATATTTATTCTATAGGCTCTAAGAAGCGCAGCAGCGTCATGCATCGTAAGTATGTCAAAATCGCGATCGGCAACATCGGTCGGAGGGTGTTCGTTGTCAGTAGCGAGTCCCAGAACCATTACGTTTTTTGACTTCGCTCGTCTCGCAATCTCATTCCAATCAGGGAACTGCCTCACACACTCGTTGCATTTGAGGGATAGAAAAAACAACAGGTACCTAGCAGTGCCCGCGTAATCGATCGTGAGTCGCTTACCCTTTGTCGTCTCTGCTTCAATAGGTGGGACAACATCTCCGAGATGAGGTGAGTCACACGGAGCGATGTGCTCCAAGCTCTGCAACTGGAATTGCAACTGCTTTTTCTCTAGCCGCAGTCTTCTGTTCTGCGCGAATCCAAACAGAATAGAAATAAGCCCGATCGCTGTAGCACCAGCGAGAATCCAGTTACTGAGCTTGAGGGAGTTCAGCTTGCTGTCGTGCGGAGATGATTCTGATCCGGTCCGCATGATTGATCGGTTCACGAGCTGCTGGGGTTAGAAATTTTCTGTTATTACGTAACAGCCGCTGGTGATACAGCGATTTCTTTGCTGCTGCGGATCCCAACCATACACGCCATCTCGATGACTGAACCCATCTATGCAATTGCATTCTGGAGTGCCCTCGGCGATTACTGGCGCTGTATTCCAGCTTAATCCAAGTGTAATAGTTGCAAGTAAGGACGCAAGTGAGAGAACAAGTCGAATTCGATTCATAGAATTCTCCTATGATGAGTAGCTGTTAGTCGAAGTTCGAACGATGAGTATTCGAGGACTCGTCGGCTTTGAACAACGTGCTGCGGACTATATTGCGTTCGCCAGTCGCAGTCAACCTGTTTTTGGGGCTTGCGCTTGAAGTCGTATTCGCTTTGGTTGTACTGGCGCGGTTTAACAGGTGCGGCGTGCTTTCTTACAGTCGACAGAGCAAGTCGTCATAGACTATAGATATTCCGCACGGCAGAGGACCAAATTTTCACAACTGGAAAAACTCATGACTCTAAACAAACTACGTTCGCACGTTGTGCGCGTCGTCAATCCAATGACACTGTCCTTCATCTTTGTGCTTTTTCTAGTCGTGCCGGAGAGCGCGGCGCAACAACCATCCGGCGGCGTCGAGGACAGACGAAATGAGTTTGGTATATGGGGTGGGATCTCATTCGATGCCCCTACCTGGATTGGAGACACGCCTGACGCGCGATTCGGTAGTATCGGATTACGATACGGCCGTCTGTTGGCAGCCAATCAGAGCCTGGCATTTTCATGGACCATCGATGCGGTCCCGGTCGCGGTGCTATCAGTCAACCGCTTCACGATCGTGCCCACAGGCTCGGGCTCATTCACCGTGCAACGGAGGCGGGATCATACTTACGCGGCGGGTCTGTCACCGATCGGATTGAAATTAAACTTCAGACGCTCCCAAATGCTTCAACCTTTCGCGAGCGGTTCCGGCGGGTTTCTCTATTTCAGCAAGGATGTGCCAGTGCCAGGAGCTAAACGATTCAACTTTACTTTTGATTTTGGCGGTGGAGTCCAAATCGTGAGGAACTCGGGCCGCGCGATTACTATCGGGTACAAGTACCAACACATCTCCAATGGTGATCGCTCACCTATCAATCCCGGCGTTGATGTACAAATGATCTACGGCGGGTTCTCAATATTCAAATGAACTCGATACGTATTCTGTTGCTCGTCTCAACGTTATGTTTAGCGTGCACAAAATCTACAACCACTGCTGAAATAACGAAATCTCCTTCCCCAGTCGCAAGTGTTGCACAAAACCAGCCAGGCGAGGTCAACCAAGAACTCGAGCGGCGTCTAAGAATCATTTGCGATCGAGCACAAGGAACAGTTGGTCTCTCCGTTGTTCATATCGAAAGCGGAAAGACGATCTCCATCAATGGCAAATCTCAACTGCCGCTCTATAGCGTATTCAAACTCCCACTGGCGATTGCTGTCCTGAAGGATACCGAAGAGAACCGTCTGCGCCTGGACCAGAAGATTCATGTGACACCTGCGGAAACTGTGCCAGGCGCGCCCGAGAATACAGCGCTGTGGCAAAAGCCCGTTGATTTCACGATCGAACAGCTCCTTGGTTTTTCGATCTCACGGAGCGACAACACTTCCAGCGACAAGCTGCTTCAACTTGCCGGCGGTCCACTCAAAGTCACTGAGCGAATGCGTTCCCTGGGTTTTCAAAATCTCGACATTCATTCGACCGTCGCCGAATTCGCGAAGAGCCGCCAGAATCCAAATACTGGGTCGGCGGAAGATCTTGCGAACCTCCTCGTGCAACTGCACCAGGGAAAGATCCTGCAGTCTTCTCAACTGAGCTTACTAATCGGATTCATGCAGCGAGCAACTACAGGTTTGCATCGACTGCGAGGGGATTTGCCTAACGGCACGCTCATCGCGGACAAAACGGGTTCGGGCGAGAAAGATGCGATTACAGGAGTGACGAAAGCGACGAACGACGTCGGTATTATCACTCTTCCTTCAGGTCGGGGTCATCTTGCAATTGCAGTTCTAGTGAGTGAATCGAATTTGCCTGACGCAGCTCAGGAAAAGTTGATTGCTGAGCTGGCGCGCACGGCGTATGACGCGTACTCAACGGAAACGAAAAACTGAGCCACGGATTATACGGATAGAGACGGATTTACATAAAATCCGTGTAATCCGTGGCTAATGTCACGCTTGCCGGACGCGCCGGTTCACTCCGAGCGCAGCGCCACTAACGGATCGACTCTCGTTGCGCGTCGCGCCGGGATGTAGCAAGCCACCATCGCGACTGCAACCAGACCAGCACCCATTATCAAGACGATCAGCGGGTCGCGTGTCGGCAATGATGGGATAACCGCAATCAATAGTCTCGATACACCGTAAGCGCCCGCGGCACCCAACAACCCTCCGCTCAGCACGAGGAACGCGCCTTTGCCCAACACCAACGACAGAACGTCGCGAGTCTGCGCTCCAAGCGCTACACGAATTCCGAGTTCTCCAGTACGTTGGGCCACCGTGTACGAAACCACACCGTAGATCCCAACCGCTGCCAGGATCACACCAACCAAAGCAAACGCCCCGAGCAAGCTTCCCAGCAACGAGATACTACCCAGGCCTTGATCGACCACAGTTCGTGCCGTGCGAATTCGGTAAACCGGTAGAGCAGGATCTATTCCGGCTATCGCGCTGCGCAGACTGTTACCGAGCGTTTCCGCATTCACGGAGGTGCGCACAAGGATCGTGAGGTATGAGGGAGCAGATTGTGCAACAGGCACAAACGCCTCAAAGCGCGTATATGGTTCTCCCAGGCTACCGGGAAAGGCAAGGTCATTAACTACGCCGACGATTTCAAAAAATTCCTTCTTTGGACCAGTCCCACTGATGCGTCTTCCAACGGGACTCTCGTTTGGCCAAAAAGTATGCGCAGTTGTTTCATTGATGATGACGACGTTCGGGTGAGCCGCCGTATCCGCCGCATTAAAGGTACGCCCCTGTTGCAAACGAGCACCCAAGGTCGCGAAGTAGTCACTACTTATCGGTTCAAAAAACATTTCCGGATACTTATCCGGCGGCGGCTCCGGTCGACCTTCAACCAGGAACGAACTGCTGCTGTTGAAACTAAAGACCGGCTGCGAATCGCCGATTGCAACGTGCTCTACACCGGGCAGCGTGCGCAGCCGGTTTTCCATTTCGGTCAGGAAAGCAACGCGTTGCTTATCATCTGCGTATTTCTCTCCGCGAAGGTTCATCTGCGCCGTCATTAGTCCGTCAACACGCCACCCGGGATCTGCATTGACGAAACGCTGCAAGCCACGCAGAAACAATCCCGCCGCAGCAAGCAATACCATTGCAAAGGCCACTTCGCCGATGACGAGCGTGTGTCTCAGCCGGTGTTGAGATCGTCCAGCAGTGGATCCGCGTGAGTTCTGACGCAACACCGCGTTTACATCCGCGCGCGATGCGAACCACGCAGGAACTGTCCCGAATAGCACTCCCGTCACCACTGAACACAGCAGAGCGAAGCCGAACACTTTGTAATCGAGTTGTACACTCGCTCCCGGCAGATTGGTGAACAGGCGAGTACTGATGAATCGAACAGCTGCTAAAGCGATCCCCAGACTGATTATTCCCCCGATTAATGCCACCACGATGCTCTCCGTGAACGAATGTCGCAGCAGTCGCAGACGACCCGCACCGAGCGCGGCGCGAACAGCCAACTCGCGCGACCGCGCCGTCGTGCGAACGAGTTGAAGGTTAGCGAGGTTTGCGCATGCGATCAGCAAAACAAAACCTGCGAGTCCAAATGTGAACCACATGACAGTTCTGCCGATGCTGTCAGACATTGATCGCTGGAGCGGCTCGAGTCGCAGGCTCTCGCCTTCATTCGACGAATTCTGCTTGCCGAGGTTAGCCGCGAGAGCAACCATACTTTGCTCTGCCTGCTGAATTGAGACGCCGGGCTTGAGCCGACCAAACGAAGAGAGATAGTTGTTGCCGCGGTTCGTCTTCCGTTCCGGAGTAAACGTGAGTGGCTGCCAGATATCTATCGGGCCCCACAAGATCGGATGATCGAATCCGGGAGGCATCACGCCGACGATCTGAACAGACTTTCCGTCGAGCCGAATTGTGCGTCCGACTATGTTTGGGTCGCTACCAAAGCGGCGCGTCCAAAAACGATCGCTCAAGATGATGACGTTGTCAGCACCAGGCTCAAACTCTTCGGGTTTGAATGCACGGCCGTGCGCCGGTGCCACTTCCAACACAGGAAAGAAATCGGCGGTTGCCGCGAGGCTGAGCAGACGTTCCGCTGTTTGGCCCTGTTCGGTGAGGTTACGGCTGACAAAGTTATAGGCAGCCATCTTTTCGAAAACCGTGTTCTTGTCGTGCTGGTCAAAGAAGTTGGCTGCTGAATGTGGCCAGCTTTGAGAGTGTGGCGACGTGCGCCATATTCTTACTAACCGGTTGGACTGCGGGTACGGCAGCGAGCGAAACAGAAATGTATTCAGCACACTGAACATTGCTGTATTGACGCCAATGCCCAGTGCGAGGGTCAGCACGGCCACGACAGTAAAACTCTTGTGCTTTAGCAGTTGGCGCAGGCTATAGCGCACGTCCTGGGATACGCTGGTCATACTCTTTCTCCAGTCGCTTTTGTCATTCTCTGTGCAACCTCTGTGTCTCTGTGGTTTTAGATCGCTTCAACCACTGAGACACAGAGGACACAAAGATTGCACAGAGAAGATCCGCTATTAATTAGAACACCTTGAAGACATCTCTTGTGACAATTAAATCAAAGCCAGCGACGCACCTGTCGACAATAATCGGCATACTCCTGCGGGTACATTTTTCCCACATGCTCTTCTTCCAGACGCACCTGAACTCCGATCAATACCAGGCCCACGATCAATATCAGCAGAGTAAGAGCATTTGGAATAATCAGAAAGAGTCCCGAGAGCGTAACTACTACTCCGATGTATATCGGATTTCGCGAGATACGAAAGATTCCTGTTTGGACCAGCGGCGTGCGGTGTTCAGTGTCTACTCCGATTCGCCATGCTTCGCCCATTTGAGCTTGAGCGATAATGGTCCAAGCCAAAGAAAGTATCAGGAATACGACGCCGATCCACTGCAGCCACGGATGCTCGAGCCATCCGATCGGCGCCAGGTAAGCGTAAGCGGCAGGCAAGAGTGCATAGACAAGCACAACCAGAATCACCAGCGCAAACGTTAGTTTGAAGACACGACCGACGAAATCGTGAGCTGTGTCAGAGTTCTTGAAGGTAAATGGATTGATACCAGTCTTCTTCCAGACGGCATAAGAGCGCCAGACAAAAGTCGTCAAGAGGTACGCTAGTAAGCAAGCAGGAAGGAAGTATCTCAGGAACATTTCTAAAATCGGAACCCTATTCCCGAACTAACCTGAAGATTATGTTGCGTCTCTCTTCCTCGTAGTGTGAAAAAACCGGGCTGTACACCTGCCGGGATTCGGATCTCGCTATAACGTATTACCGTGTCGCCTACATCGAATCGGGCCATCCACCGAGGAGAGACATAAAACTCTACAACTCCGCCAATATCAAGTGAGGGGTAGAGCTTCCTTACAAAAGCAAGGTTAGCCGGTATCTGCACGCCGAAGGGAGCTTCAAGAACTCGACTAAACCCAACAAATCCTGGTCTGGCTTTGCCGAACAACCCCCATCTATCGAACCTCCTGCCAACCTTGCCACCAAACTGTCCCTGAAACATATGGCCTCCTTGTAAGCCAAACTGCTCGCGAGTGTAATAGTTTCCTTCTGCTTCGAAGGCGACACTATCAGTGAGGTTGAAGGTGAATCGAGCACCAAATCCAGGCTCTGTATGTTCGCGTGGCAGTGATGCCGAAAAAGGACCATTCGCGGGTTCCACAAATAGCGAAGTAAATTGCGCTCCAACCTCAAATCGTTTAGTAGGTTCTTGCCCGCCACCTGATGTTTTGACGTTAACCTCCTCATCAGGAAAATCGCCCAAACGAAAAGCGACGCCGGCAGTGAACTGGAAATTATGATTGAATTTTGCTGGACGTATGAGTTCTACCGATGGACTGAAGATGGAAATCTGACCAAACTGCGCGGGATGTCTAATAGCTGTATCACCAGCTTCGAATCTCACCACAGTTCGTCTGGACGGATACAATTCCAAAACACCTCCGGTATCGATGGTGAAGAAAGCCCGCCGCTCGATCGTGAAATTTGGTGTCGTACCGCTCTGCGAACCTGGTATGAAGGAGCCGACTCTATTCACACTGAGGAAACCCGGACGTACTTTTCCGAAGAGCCCGAACTTATTAAATCGCTTGCCAAGCTTCACTCCAAATTGAGCCTGGATTGCACTGCCATCGGCAGTAAGGATGAATTGTTTCTGCGGGAAGAAGTTAATCTCAGCCTCTGCGGCGATGGACCGGTTAAAATTGTAAGTAACCCTGCCGCCGATTCCAGCCTGGGTGTCGTCGAACGGAAAGTCCGGGTGAAAGAGCGTCAGTGATGTTGACTGAACACCGATTTCTATTTTGTCTTTCTTGCTTTGCGCAACAGCAACAGATGCAAAGGTGATGACAGTGAGAAGGAGGGGGATACAGGTTTTCATGGGGTTCTTATTAAGGTCTCTCGATTGACTTCGATCAGTTCCGACTTACCTTGTGCATATACGTCCCGACGGTATGTTGTGTCAACTAAACCCTTAGCTGTTGCAACGAGGTAGGCTTTGCCTCAGAAGTCAGAAATTGCCTCTTGGATCGGGTCAGTACCGCAACGCGGTAGCGTCGGGTCGGACGTGGTGGTGCAAATACCCTAAGAAATATCGTATGCCGGACTGACCCGCCGCTACCGCGTTGCGGTACTGACCCGATCCAAGTGCGTCTCATGACTTTTGAGGCAAAGCGAACGAGGTATACAAAGTAACAATGGTCCGTTACCAACGTGGGCCATACCAGCCTACACTACAGCAATATCATTACCTACATGCGCATGCTCGGTATGAAGCCGCCATCTAGTTAGTTCGAAGGCTCACGCCTTTGTAGGAGAGAACGGATTACGCAAATATTTGTCTCATAGTCAATAACAATCGGACTGAATGAACTCCTCTGTAACCTCAGGCGGACTGAGGTGTTTGCGAAAGCGATGTGTTAGCATCGAGAGAGAATGTCTCTTCGATTTGAATGGGGATCCATACAAAGCCATGAAGAAAACGTCCGTTCGTAAGAAATCCGTAAAACAAGACGCGTTGCGTTCAGAATATCGATTTGACTATAGCAAGTCGAAACCGAATAGATTCGCAGCGAAGATCTCACAAGGTACTGTTGCTATTGTGTTGGACCCTGATGTTGCGGCAGTCTTCAAATCATCAGAAGTGGTAAATGCTCTTCTGCGTTCCATCATTTCCGCAATCCCATCATCAAAGCCTGGTCCAGCAGCTTAAAGACTTCAAGTCAAGTGGCGTTTCGTCACTAGTTTCCCTCCGTTCACACCATCTACCGGCGTTCTGCTGCAAACACCGCCACTACCGCAAAGATTGCCATTAAACTTTCACGCGCAAGAGCGGCAACTCATACGAACCCGCTCTTAATATCGAAAGGACAATCCAATGAACCGAAGAGAGTTTGTTGTGGCAGGTTCGTTCACCCTTGCCACCCTCGCCACGCTGGCCCGAAGCGCGCCAGCAGCGCAAGAGAAGAAGCAGTTTGTTTGTCCGCCTTGCGGATGTAGCAATGATGGTGAGGTGCATAACGCATCGGGCAATTGCCCCGTTTGCGACATGACGTTGATCGAGAAGACAGCGGCCATGAGTGAACTGACGGGCATTCCACACTTCCTGAAGCTAACCGACCAGGTCTGGACGGGCGGCCAGCCATGGCTCGAGCATCTACCCAAGCTTAAAGAAGCGGGCGTCAAGGTCATCATCAATCTGCGACCACACGACGAATGGAATGGTCAGCGCGAGGCAGCGAAAGTGAAGGAACTCGGAATGAGCTACTTCAACATTCCCGTTGTTTTCAATACGCCGGATGAGCTGGACGCAGATGATTTCCTGAAGCTCACTGACGAGCAACTCAAGAATGGACCAGTGTTTATCCACTGCGCAGTAGGTAGTCGCGTCGGTGCCTTCTGGATGATTCGCCGCGTACTGCGTGATGGCTGGGAATTCGACAAGGCATTGGAAGAAGCCAATCGGATCGGGCTTCGCAGTCAATCTCAACTGGTCGAGTTTGCTAAGGATTACATCGAGAAAAGAAAGAAGAAGTTATGAAGTCTTTGCTCGTGCCGGCACTCTGCCTCGCGTTGACGTCGGTCGCATACGCGCAGAACTGGCCATCTTTTCGCGGACAGAATAGTGCGGGCGTCGGTGATGGTAACAATCCGCCGACCGTTTGGGACGCAGAGAAATCAACTAACATCTTGTGGAAAACTCCGATCCCAGGTCTAGGACATTCGAGCCCAGTTATCTGGGGAGATCGCATCTTTGTTACGACTGCGATCAGCAGCGCCGCGAATTCACAGTTCGTACATGGTCTAACGGATACGGGAGCCTCTGCCGACGATAATTCGAAGCACAGTTGGCGCGTTTACTGTCTGGACAAAAATACAGGACGCATCATCTGGGAGAAAACGATTTACGAAGGTGTGCCGAAGGTCAAACGCCACGTCAAAGCGAGCTATGCGAATCCAACTCCCTCTACTGACGGCAAGCATCTGGTGATTTCCTTTGGCTCAGAAGGACTCTACTGCTTTGACCTCGACGGAAAACTTTTGTGGAAACAGGATCTGGGTATCCTCGACGGTGGTTGGAGCTCTGATGCTCAGTCTCATTGGGGCTTTGGCAGTTCGCCGGTCATCTACAAGCATCTGGCCATTGTCCAGTGCGACACGCAGAACCAGTCGTTCGTTGCTGCTTTCAATCTCGCGGATGGTAAACGCGTCTGGCAAACCACGCGCGAAGAGGATAGTTCGTGGAGCACACCCACGATTTACGAAAGCAAGGATCGTGTTGAGTTAATTACCAGCGGAACGAAATACTATCGTGGTTACGATCCGTTGACGGGCAAGGAGCTGTGGCGAATGGCTGACGGCGTGGACGTGAAAATCCCAACTCCCATTGCCACGAACGATTTGTACTTTCTCGGCGGTGGGGCTTCGAATGTGCGACACGCGTTTTATGCCGTGCGTGCCGGAGTTAAAGGAGAGATCAAGCCCGCGGAAGCCGGCACTGAAAGCATCGCCTGGCAAAATTTACAGATCAGACCACACATCGTCACGCCGATCGTCTATGGAGATTATTTATACGTCTGCACAGACAACGGCATCCTGAGTCAGTATCAAGCCAAAACCGGCGAGCCCACGTTTCGTGCGCGGCTGGGCAGTGGCGGTGCATTCAGCGCCTCACCTGTTGCCGCAGATGGGAAACTCTACTTCGCGAGCGAAGATGGAGATGTATTTGTTATCAAGGCTGGTCCTACGTTTGAATTGCTTGCCCGAAATCCAATGGGAGAAGTCATCATGGCCACTCCCGCGATCAGCGGTAAAATGATTATCATTCGCGGCCAGAATCATCTCTTTGGAATCCGAGAAAAAGTTAGCTGAAGTTCATCCTTAGCAAAAACTTATTCACGCCTTTTTGTTGCTCGCTCTACTCGCGGCTTCGACAGTACGAGTCGGGTCTGCTCCCTCCCAGGTAACATCAGCGGTTGGCCCATATGTTGAAGGCACTGGCTTGCCCAGCAGTCGAAGATAAACTGTAAGCTGTGTGCGGTGGTGGGCAGTATGCAAGACTCTACGCCAGAAAATCCAGATTCGTTCGCGCACCACGTCGAAGAAAGGCTTTTGCTCCAACCACCAGACCTGATCTTTATCTGCGATGAAGCTCAACCGAGGCATCGCCAATTCGACCAAGCGGTCAGCAGAAGCTTGAGGTGTGGTTTCCTGTGGCAGTATCTCCGATGCTGCTGGCTCTGGTAGTCCGAGAAACTCGCCAAAGAAACGCCGTTCGGAAAGCAGTTGGTGCTTCATGATCTCTTCCACTGTGCTTGAACGGCTATGTGCACGAAATGGCATGTCTTCAATTGCGAATTGAAGCCAAACCGAATAGACCTTATTTGTTTCGCTGGCGTAGGTATTGAGCAAATGTTGGAAGACAGCTTTAGAGGCGGTGGGTATCTCCGCATCTGAGATGGCGATGTGATTGTTAGTCATCGAAGCAATTCACCTGGGGCGTGCAACAGCCTCGCCGTCTCGCCCCGTCAGGTAATAAAACCGCACCACAATCAATCCCGCGAGAGCGGCGGTGCCAAGCAGCAACTCAAGACCAGAGAGTCCGGGCGTAACCATCTTTCGCGCAATGACAAATATCAGCACTTCAACTGCCGCACTCGTGCGATGAAACAGCAATAAAAGCGCGAGCTCCACCCCAGGCTTTATGCTTGCGCCTGCTCCGCAGGCGCAAAGCCAACCATTTCGTGCTCCGCAGAGCTAGCAACGGACTCTTAGCGCAAAGCCACTTCAACTCCAAATGATTGACAACAACTAAGAGGAGGAGAACTTAGAGAAGGGCCTTCGGGTAGATTACTGCGACGTTGGGGTTGAGTGCGAAGACTAGGTAGACCGGAGGTAAATGTCAACTTGGTCTTACTCTTATTGGTTAGCGCCCGCTCCTTCAAGTAGTCGGGCTACCTCGATATAACCCTTCTCCTTCGCAATCATCAAGGCTGTTTTGCCAGTCTGATTGACTTTGGCTGTGACGTCAGCGCTCTTGTTCAACAGATTTCGAACAATCTCACTCTCACCGGATGACGCAGCCAGTATCAATGCGGTGGAACCATCGTTGGCTTTCGCATTCAGATCCGCTCCATGGTCCAGCAATACCTTCGCGGTATCGCGATGCATATTAGTTACGGCAAACATTAGAGCTGTCCGGCCCTCTTCGTCTCTTTCATTTACGTCCGCTCCGCTCGAAAGTAGTCTTTTTACCGTCTTGGTGTTTCCTTCGAGCGACGCAAGCATTAATGTTGTGTGGCCGCCCTGGTGCTCTGCTGCTTCACTTAACTGTGCACGGGTAGGCATATTCCACCTTCGATCTCGAGAATGCTATAGGTGTAAACCTATGCCGTCAATGCCCCACTAGCCACGTTAGATTCTGATAATGAAGTAATCATAAAAGTGATCTGCTGAGTACCTAGGCGAAGGCACCCGGATTGCGCTTAAAGCTGTGGCTTGAATGTCAATATACGCGAGATTCTGGATAGTGAACCGGAAACGGACATTATTCAAGTACAGTGTACGTGTGCGCAACAGAATCTCTGTAGGAACTCGGATGCATAGTGCAGAAGGCTGAAACTGGGAGGTGAACTACGATGCAGGTAAAGGACATGATGACGTCGAATCCGGCGTGTTGCACGGCCGACACTTCGTTGCCGGAAGTTGCACAAATGATGGTTGAAAAGGACTGTGGAGAAATCCCGGTCATCGAAGACGAAGAGAGCAGACTTCCAATTGGGGTTATAACTGATCGCGACATTGTTTGCCGCGCAGTAGCCAACAAGCGGAATCCCCTGGATTTGACTGCCGCTGATTGCATGACCAAACAAATTGTGACTGTTACGCCAGATATGTCGCTGGAAGAGTGTTGCCGGATCCTGGAAGAGAAACTTATCAGGCGAGTACCAGTGGTTGATGACCGCGGCGCATGTGTGGGCATTGTCTCGGTCGCCGATATTGCTCTTCATACGGGCAAGAAAGTTGCGGGCCATGTCGTAAAGGAAGTCTCTGAACCAACGCTCTCTGCCTCGGCAACGAGCGTTTGATTCTTAATTGACATTGGTGAAAGGAGAAATTAGATATTAGACGCCTGGGGCGTGAGCCGCAGGTGTCAAAGCAGGCGTCAAAGCACGACAAGTTTTCAAGCCGCGAATGCGGGTTGGCTGCTTGATAAGTGAAAGAGGTGCGCGTGGCGGAAAGCGGCGCTTACCGATCAGTCATCGTAGCAATCCAGTCTGCCTCATGGCTTTTCGGTCAACTTTTACGAATACGCTATTCAGTAACAGCCTTTGGACCAACCGAACTCTTTAGGTCAAGCCACAATCACTGCTTAATTCTCGCTCCTACGCACAAGTCATATCTTGATCCATGTCTGCTAATGGTTGGACTCCCTTATCGACACTTTCGCTCATTGGTGCCAGTGAGAACGCTGGCAACACAAGACCCGCGCGGCGTGTTGAGATGGTTCATGCCGCTGATCAAGGTCTTATACTGGCTGGGAGGAGTGATTGAACTTCCACCAGAGGATCAAAGCGATCGTTCACTGCCGGAGAAGCTAAGGGGGTTGCTCGTGGCTCTTAAACATGGTGACGTCGTAATGGTCTTCCCTGAAGGTGAGATTCATCGTGAGCGAGAGCCTCCAGTGGGAAAATTCGCACCTGGAGTGGTCTATGTTCATCGGAGACTGGGCGCACCGATCGTGCCAATAGCCACATGGATGAGCAGGCAGAGCTGGCCGCGACGGCACTACATCGTGCAATTCGCTTCTCCGGTTCGCATTCCGGATAACCTGGACCAGGACACGGCGGCAGCATGGTTGCAACAGCAAGTACTCGCACTTTATGAGGGGATAAGGCAGCGGGAAGAAGGATGAATAACAGACCCAGTTTTTATACCGGCGTTGAAGCCTGTGTTGAGGAGACACTCCGCAAAGTAGGGCGGCGCGTCGCTTTGGGCACTCCCCTCGGATTAGGCAAGGCAAATCATCTGGTAAATGAATTCTTCCGTCGCGCGTGCGAGGATCCGCAGATCGACTTGCACATCTTCACTGCCCTCACACTGAGCCGACCTCATTGGAAGAACGAACTCGAACGTCGTTTTCTCGAACCGCTTAACGAAAGAATCTTCGCGGGCTATCCCGAGCTCGATTATGTAGAACCCTTGAAACGAGGATCGCTGCCGCAGAACATTCGTGTGACCGAGTTCTACTTTCAACCTGGGAGTTTTCTCGACAGTCCGCTCGCGCAGCAGAGTTATATGAGCAGTAACTACACTCACGTTGTGCGTGATCTGCTGGATGCCCGAATTAACGTGCTGGCCCAACTAGTGGGTAAAACAGAAGAGAACGGCGAAAGGCGTTACAGCCTGAGTTGCAACTCCGACATAACGCTCGATCTTGTACCGCGCGTCCGCGAATCGAAACGCGAAGGGACGAAATTTGAACTCTTAGGGCAAGTGAATCCCAGTCTGCCATTCATGTACGCTGACGCCTCCGTACCATCCTCTTACTTCGATGCCATCGTCGATGATCCAAAATACACGTTTCCCCTCTTTGGTCCACCGAACCGCACTGTGGACACGGTCGAGTATCTGATAGCGCTGCACGTGACTACACTTATCAAGGACGGAGGCACCCTTCAGATTGGAATCGGCGCGCTCGAGGATGCGGTTACTTATTTGCTTAAACTCCGACACCAGCAAAACGACCTGTATCGCTCAATCCTGAGCGACGCCGGCACCGTGGCGCGGTTCGGAAATTTGATTGAGCGGTTGGGCGGAATTGATTCGTTCGAAAAGGGCCTTTACGCCTCGTCGGAGATGTTGGTCGATGGTTTCGTCGATTTATATCGGAGTGGAATTCTAAAGCGCAGAGTCTACGATCATGTGGGCTTGCAGCAGCTATTGAACGACGGTCGCATCCGCACGCAAGTAACTCCGGCGATGCTCGATGCACTCCTGGAAACCGGTGTTATTTCGTCGTGCCTGACCAAGCAAGGTTTTGCCTTTCTCCAGGATTTTGGAATTCTGAAATCGCAATTGAAGTATGAAGCGGGCTTAATCCTGTTGGAAGACGGCACTCGTCTTTCCCCGAATCTCGCGGACAAGGATGCCCGCGAAGAATTAATTCGACATTGTCTCGGCACGCAGCTCAAGAATGGTCACTTCGCTCACGCCTGTTTCTTTCTTGGCCCACGCCGATTCTATGAAACTCTGCGGCAAATGGATCGATCGGAGCGAGAACAGATCTGCATGACTGGAATCGGCTATGTGAACCATCTCTATGGCGACGAAGAACTCAAACGATTGCAACGCAAATCTGCGCGCTTTGTTAACACCGGCCTGATCGTTACGCTAACCGGCGCTGTTGCTTCCGATGGATTCGACGATGGACGCGTCCTGAGTGGCGTCGGTGGCCAATACAACTTTGTGTCCATGGCGCACGAGTTGGAGGACGGTCGATCGATTCTGATGATCCGCAGCACCAAAGATGACGGCCGGACATACTCGAACATTCGCTGGAATTACGGACATGTCACCATTCCTCGTCACCTGCGCGACATCGTGATTACAGAGTATGGCATCGCCGAGCTGCGCAGACGAACTGATGAAGAAGTCATCATTGCATTGATTGAAATTGCTGATTCTCGTTTTCAAGACGAGCTCGTTAAGGAAGCCAAACGCGCCGGAAAACTGCGAAAGGAGTACCAAATTCCGGATTATGCCCGCAATAATCAACCGGCCAAACTGGAAACATTGCTGAGTAAGTATCGCGACCAAGGATTATTCAGGTCGTTCCCGTTCGGCACAGATCTTACGGAAGAAGAGCTCGTGCTGCGCAAGGCACTCCTTGCTCTCAAGCAAACTCTCGAGCAAAAAAGTTTATTTCGGCTCCGACTCTCCGCCATTGGGAAAGCTGTCGCACCACCGAGCGCCGCGCGACCCTACCTGGAACGAATGAAGTTGGACCAGCCACAGAATTTCAAGGAACGGCTTTATCGCAGAGCCCTCGTTTACGGGTTGGCTTCGGTGGACGCAGTTTGATTCACGAACATCATGCACAGCAGGAAAGAAGCGCGGCTTGGCGTCTTCCGCAGTCCGGCAATTTGTCCACCACTTGCGGTATGGTCCAGGTTCTGCGAAGCTCACTCCCGTGGCTCTGTTACCTTCATTGAAGGAGTCAAGGAGCGAATCAACCCAACTCAATCAACTGTAGTAAACGTGTCAATTAAGAGAGTAAAGAACGCAACGCTCGTCGTCGCCTGTCTGGTAGTTTTGATCTCGCCGATCGCGCACGGCCAAACAACTGCCACCAGTTCTTCCCCGCAACCAGAGCGGCCAATTCACATGCTAGTGCTGGGCGATTCGATTTTGTGGGGTCAAGGATTAAAGACAGAACGAAAGGCCTGGTATCTCGTGAAGCTTTGGCTCGAGAAAAATACGGGTCGCAAAGTAATCGAAAGAATAGAGGCACACTCTGGCGCGGTAATTGAGCGGGCTTCCGCTACGGATAGTCTGACCTCTGATAATCGCGAAGTAAATCTGGCGCTTCCGACGCTGCACGATGAGCTCGACAACGCGTTAAAGCAATACGACGATCCCACTCAAGTGAATTTGATTTTGCTAAGTGGCTGTGGAAATGACGTTGGGCTGCTGAATCTGCTAAACGCCGATAATAGGACAGAAGTGGATAAGATGACGCAGTCGAAATGCGGCAAGCCTGTTGAGAATCTGCTGCAGCGGGTTCTAACCTCGTTCCCTAACGCGTACGTGGTCGTCACCGGTTATTATCCTTTCTTTTCTGAAAGTACTCGGAATGATTTCATCGTGAGGGCGCTGGCCAAAAAGTTTTTTAGAACGCAGCGCGATAGCGCTCCGCGGATCAGCAATAAGCAAGTGTTTGAACTGCTAAAAATCAATTCCCGGCAATGGTATGAAAGTTCAAACAGCCGGCTTTCAGAAGCGGTGAGCAATATTAATGTGGCCGCAGGAGATTCACGGTCGCGAGCCATATTCGTCAAGATAGACTTTCCGACGGATTATTCTTTTGCAGCTCCAAAGACACGTCTATGGGAACTGGATCGCTCGCCGTTTAGAATGTTGCTCCTGGTCTTATCATTTGGCAGAGTTCTGCTGCCGAGTAATGATCAAATGCGCAGCGAAAGAATCGCCACTTGCTCTGAAATCTACAAACCACAAGCAAACGAAACATCCGAACAGAAGAACAAACGTAAGGCTAATAAACTGCTCTGTCGCTATGCGGCCTTGGGCCATCCCAACACGAAGGGAGCGGTGCTTTATGCAGAGGCGATTACGAGCGTTTTGAAATCGACGTCTAGAGCGGCGGCGTCAACTGCTCCTTGAATCAATCCATGCTTTTCATCTCCAACATCTGCTTTTAGCCTGCGGAGCCCGAAAGGTCTGCTTTTAGCCTGCATAGCAGGCGTGAGCATAAAGCCTGGGGTGGAGCGAGGCTTTGCGAGCGAAACCCCAGGTATCTAAGCACGACAAGTTTTCAAGCCCGCGAATGCGGGCGACAGAACAAAGGTAGCGAAGATGCCAACCAAAACTGCAGCGCCTGGACTGCCGCCCATTTTCATGGGCTCGTAATTCCATTTCTTCTAGTTCCTGGGGTTTCGCTCGCAAAGCCTCGCTCCACCCCAGGCTTTATGCTCACGCCTGCTATGCAGGCTAAAAGCAGACCTTTCGTGCTCCGCAGGCGCAAACCGACTTTCATGCCAAAGCCCGTTGAAGGGTTGTCGACGTAGATCACGGACTTAACTTATTCTCGACCGTCATATAAGCTAGATATTATGACTGAAGACCTACAAACCAATCGCGCCAAGTCAAATCCCTTTCTGCAGCGCTTCATGATTTATGCTGGCGTACTGCTCATCGTCTTCCTGCTCGGTTTTGTTCCGATGTGGATGAAGGCGCGATCAGCCGCTAATAGTCAAATCGAGACGGAGCGACAATTAATGCTTGTCAGGATGCAGAGTGGTCTTGCGTCGGCTGCAATTGACGCGCGGCGAGGCGACTATGAGCCAGCGCGTCAAGGTGTCAGTCAGTTCTTCACCTCCTTACAGGCGGAAATTGCTAAAGGGAATGCCTCGATCTATACACAGGCGCAAAGAGAAGCCATGCAACCGTTGTTTGCCGCTCGCGATGAAGTTATAACTCTGCTCGCTCGGAGTGATCCTGCCTCCGCAGATCGGATCTCCGACTTGTATGTGGCCTATCGTAAGATCGTCAATACCTGAGCGGCCCTTGCGACGCAGATTCATCAATCAATCTGTGATAGACTTCGTTCACTATGAGCACCGCCGGTGCGACAAAACAAGGGGTAGCCTTAACGCTGATCGCGCTGTTTGTTTTCTCCCTCATTCCCCATGTTTATGCCCACCACCATAGCCATCAGGATTCACCTCGCCGGTTGATAGATGTTGCGCATAACAGCTTAACCACACCGTCCGACCTCGATGCAGATCTAAGACCCGACCGGCTAACTCTGCACGCGAACGGTCTGGACAAGACGATAAACATTCGTTTCGGCGACGCACGGAACTCGCACATATCTTTTACGTCCCGCACCGATGCTCCTGGAAAGCTGATCACTCGTGATATCGATCGCGATGGAGACGTCGATTTGGTTTGGGTCGCGACGGCCGAGCGACAGCGCGCAGTTGTTTTAATAAATAACGGTGACGGTAACTTCGCCGAAGCATCAGACAATTCTCCCTTTGCTTCAGAACTTGATGAACTCTTTAGCAGCACTGGTCCATCCGGCAATCTCAAGCTAAAGCGCGGACGAAAGAGTTCGACTTTAATCTCGGCATCATTCCACGAATTTGGGCTTCCGGTTTTTACTAGATTTCCCAGCATCACGATTAGTCAGGCTTCAGCCTCCATTGAGTCTCTGGTAATTCAATCACCTCTCGTTTGTAATGTCCGCAAACGCGGTCCACCCGCAGTCCTTTCCTAAAACTAACGACCACCTGCGCTGATTGAACCGACGACAAATTCGCCGGCAATCATCGTTTCCCATTTACTCGTTTTTGCGGGGGGACTAGTCTTGTCACGAATAATTCTTGCTGATTTGAAAGGGTGCGGCGGTTACGTAAACAAAGACACGATCGCCGGTGGCTATGGCTCCCGATTTCAGGGTCACTCGTTCGTTACCCGGTTTGAGAAGAACGTGCGGCGCGTGTTGCAAAATCTGCCGAGCATTCATATTGGTTATCTGGCCTCGATATTCGCGAACGCTGGCCACGAAGTCCTGGTTACTCGCGATGACAAATTGATTGAAGGCGACTTGGCAATCGTGCTGACGTCTTTGGTTGACTATCGTCATGAGCGCCAATGGGCGCTGGCCATGAAGAAGCGAGTCACCAAGGTGGGTTTTGTGGGAACGGCTGTAACTCACTTGCCGGAGCTATTCGAGACGTTCGGCGACTTCATTATCAGCGGCGAGCCGGAAGCTGCCGCTATCAGGATTGCCGCCGGCGACGATCCAAAGGGTCACGTAACGAGTCCTGCTGTTGAGGATCTCGATTCGATGCCGTTTCCTCGTTGGGATCTGGTGAAGCCTCGAGGCTTTGGTTACACAAGAAAGAAGTTCGGGCTCACCCGCGCCGTGCCGATGCTAACGAGTCGCAGTTGTCCTGAGAAGTGCACATACTGTCCGCATCGGATCACGGCAGCCTTTCGCGCACGCTCTGCTGAAAACGTCCTTGACGAATTGACGGAGCTGTGCCGGCTCTACGAGCGTGTGCACGTTGTGATTCGCGATCCGCTCTACACACTGGATCGCGATCGCAGTCTGAGAATTGCGCAAGGCATTCGTGCGCGAGGTTTGCGTCTGACCTATGAATTCGAGACTCGCATGGATGATCTGGATGAGCAGTTGATTCGTGAGATGCACGCATCGGGTTTGCGCGCGATCAATTTCGGTGTTGAATCACCTGATCCGCTGGTGTTGAGAAAGGTGGCGCGCCGCTTCATTCCTCACGAGCACATGCGACGAATGATTCAATTGTGCTGGAAGCTCGGTGTCACTACGACAGCCTTTTACGTGATCGGCTTTCTGAGTGATACCGAAGAAACTATCGAAGAGCTGATTCGGTTTGCCGTCGAGCTGGATTCAACTTTCGCGAATTTTAAGATCCTGACCCCCTACCCGGGCACACCGCAGTTCAAGCAACTCAAATCCTTGATTAATGATACCGACTGGCAGAATTTCGACGGTTACACTCTGAACTTTCGTCATCCCAAACTGACGCCACAGCGCGCGCGTCTAATGCTCGGTATGTGTTATTCGCGTTTCTTCCTGCGTCCATCTAATATTCTTAATCTTACGGGCATGCACAAATATGCACATCTTTCCTGGCTAAAGAAAGTGGACGATTGGTCGTGGTGGTGGCAGGAATACTTTGACCGACCCTGGCTCGCTGAAAGAGAGGTGACGGCCACATGATGCGCGCAATTGCCAGGTACGGCGTTCGGACGATTCCCGGCGACGAGAAAGAAATCGCGGCGGCATTTCGACGCGGCGAAGCAGTCGAGGGACCGGCGATCCGGGAATTCGAAGATCGCTTCGCTGCGGTCCATGGGATGCAACATGCGATCAGCACCTCGTTTGGTCGCATGGCATTCTATTACATTCTTCGCGCGCTCGAGTTTCCGCTCGGCAGCGAAGTCATCTTTCCTGCTCTGACGTTCTGGGTCGTTCCGGAAATTGCTGGACGTGCCAACTTAAATCCGGTGTTCGTCGATGTAGATCCCTACACATTCAACATCGATCCGGCGCGAATAGAAGCTGCAATCACTGAACGCACGCGCGTAATCGTGCCGACGCACTTGTATGGCCAGCCTTGTGCAATGGACGAAGTGATGCGCATCGCCGAAAAGTACAAGCTCATCGTCATTGAAGATTGCGCCCAGGCTGCCGGCGCCCGCTATCGCGGACGACGTGTCGGAACGTTCGGACACGCGGCGTTTTTTAGTTTTCAAATGCTGAAAGGAATCAACACGTATGGCGGTGGCATGGCACTAACTGACGATTCGGCGATTGCCGCGAGGGTACGCTCGCAAGCTAACGCTGAGCCACTACAGAGTACCGCTGAATTAATCAAACGTTTCGCGGCTGGCGTTGCGGCGCGGTCGCTCGTCAGTCCAAAGGGTTTCGCATGGTGGGGATTTCCGATCGGAGCCGCCGTGTCATTAGTCAGCGATGCCGATCTGTCGAAGTATTTTTGGGAGGCCATTCGTCCGCTCGATCGCTTTCCGCGCTCTTACCGGCGACGCTTCTCAAACGCTCAGGCGATACTCGGACTGCGAGCGCTGGAGAAGCTGGATGAATTCAACGAACGATCGCAAAGCCACGCGCGAATCTACACGCGTGGCCTCGACAGTTGTCGAGCCATTCAAACTCCACGCGTGATTGATGACGTCGACCACGTCTACTATCAATACAACATTTACGTTTCTGATCCCCGGTTAGCGAAGCGGCGCGCGATCCGGCAGGGCGTCGATTTCGAAACCACGCACGTGGATGTATGCTCGTCGCTTCCGCTCTTCCGGGAATTCGCCGCAGATTGTCCCGGCGCCGAGAAGACTGCTAAAGCTTTGCAGCTTCCAGTGCATTCGCGACTAAGAACGTCAGACGTCGAACGCGTGTTGAAAGTCGTGAAGGACGTTGCCGCTGATCTTGATTGTGCGTACTCATTGATAAAAACATGGCCCTGAACTTCCTCTCACACTGGGGATACTTCGCGATCTTGTTTGCCGCATTTTGGGAGGGTGAGGCTGTGCTGATTACCGCCGGAACCTTGTGTGGCGCAGGGTTACTTGATTGGCGTCTGACGATTCTGGCGGCGGCGATTGGCGGCTCTGCTGGCGATCAGATCTATTTTTACGCCGCACATGAACGAGCCGCACGAGCGATCAAGAAATCAAAGAGACTCAGCAAATGGTATCCAAAGGTCAGCAAGTTCGTCCTGGGCCATGGCACCGTTGCGGTTTTACTTTCGCGCTTCGCTGCCGGTTTGCGAATTACAATTCCACTCGTGTGTGCGACCGCCGGCATGCCCGCAAAAAAATACAGCATCCTCAATCTCGTAAGCGGATTTGCGTGGGCTTCATTCTGGGTGGCTGTTACCTATCAGCTCGGGGCGCGACTGCCCGTAAGTTGAAGCGATGAGCGCGAAGCTCACTTCACGTGCTCACAACCGCACGGAGGTCAGTACGATCCGCGGTAGCGGATGGGTCTGCATTTCCAGGGTGACCCGCCCGCTACCGCAGGCGGTACTGACCTAGCTCGACCTGGCATCTGTATCATCCCTATCGCCACTCGCCCTGCAATGTGAAGGGGGCCCAATAATATGGCGACGCCCATCGCTTGTCGTTCATGAGCGATACTTGCGCAGCCCGCAGCGCCGCGGCAGGCCGCATACCTTCCTTCAACATCCCGTGATAAAAGCGCACCATCAACTCCGTCGTTCCCCAGTCGCTCACACCCCAAAGACTTACGATCACGCGTGGCGCTCCGGCATACATGAATCCGCGCGTTAGACTCACTAGCCCCTCTCCTCTTATATTCTTGCCCATGCCAGTCTGACATGCACTCAGAACCACCACCTCAGGCGAAAGCTTCAGATTAAAGATCTCGTGCGCTCTCAAGAACCCGTCCTGGGTTTCTCCACGTTCGTTCACCAGAGAGAACACTAAACCTGACAACTCCGGGTGCACGCTGTTCAAAAGACCGTGCGTGGAAAAATGCACGTAACGGTACTGGCTCAACTCTGCGCTCGTGGCTGTGTCCCGGCTTGCAGCAAAATCCAGCGCTAACCGGCGCTCAATAGTGGGAACCATCGCGACTATCTGCTCTGCTTCCTGGCGCGTTCCAGGGAGACGTGGAACATACAATCCTTCACTTGCGACTCCTGTATCCTCAGTGGCCTTAACCAACTGGCGGTCTATGCTTTCCTCGCGCACCGCAGCCTCGTTATTGGATTTCCGCACTTTTCTAACCCGCTCGTCGTTTTTCATGAAGACCGGATCGGCCAGCGCCACCACACTTTTGGGCGCCCGATTCCGTCCCGCCACTTCACCTCGAATCACTGCTAGTGTCGAGGCTGAAGGCAGGTTTACAATTTCGTGATCTTCTATTAACGGTCTTGTCGCTCTTCTTTGCCGGTTCGTGCTTGATGCTCCGCCACTAACCACGGGTAAAGCTCCAAACGGAATAAAATGGAGTACGTCATCGGCAACAATCATCAGTCTCCTATTCCCCAACTCTCGCGCCACGGGAGCAAGCACCATCTGGCTTAGAGATGCGGCAGCTACAGGGATTTCTGCGTCAGATTGTGCGACGCGGACTGCCCGCTGCTCGTTAGTCTCACGCTTAACGCGGGTATTCCGCGCATTCAAGAGATCGTAAAAGCGACGGGCGGCTGTTTCGATCTCAGCGCGTTTAGGTAACTCGTGGCTGGTGATTGAGCTTGATGTCACCATCCACACATAGCTGCGCTCCTCACCGAGTGAATACTCCAGCAACAGCGTGTCTGGATCGAGGACTTGCGTCTGAATCTCTTTTAGTGTGAGCGGCCGTGGTTGCAGTAGAGCCGCATAGTGAGGGCTTGTTTGCCTGATCTCGGTTTCGACTTGCTGCAAATTCTTGATAAGCGTTTGGATCTCTTCGGCGATTGCGCTTGCTTGCGCTTCTGAGTAAGACCCCGAAAGCAACTGCATTTGTCTCTGAGCGCTGGCATTGAGCCGACGCTGCATCTCACGCTCGCGCTGAAGCAAAGCTGCATCGATGCCTTGACGTATGTCTGCATTCGCCTCGGTAAGAGTCTCAAGCAGGGAGCGAGCGCGTGCACGCTCACTCATCTCGAGTGCCTTAACATCGTAGCTCTCGTTCGGGGATTGCTTGTGCAAACGCATTAGCAAGTCAATGTAGAACTCGTAGTAATCCTGTGAGTCTTCGAAGTAGGAGAGACGAAGCTCTGGATTGATTACTTTCGTGCGGAGAGACTCGATAATCGCGATGGCAGATTCAATTGCGGTTTGAGAGGCAGCGAGATTTCCGCGATTACGTTCTCCAATGGCGACATGCTTCAGTATGAAAGCCTCATTTTGGCGATCACCAATGGCGTGCAGGAGAACTTGCGCTTGATGGCAGTAGTCAAACCCCTCCGTATAATCACTGGAAGTAAGGTGGATAAGGCAAAGCCCACCGAGCGCTGCGCCTTCGCCGAGACGATCATGCTCGGCTCGAAAGAGAGGCAAAGCCTGACCGAAAGACTCGAGAGCTTTTTGTCTGTCGTGTTGATAACCGTGGAAAAGGCCAAGCGCCAGAAGCGCAAGGGCCTCACCGCGGCGAAAGCGGGCGGCCCGACACACTGATAAAGCTTGCTCGAGACTCTCCCGTGCCTTCTGAGGCTGACCCGTCTCACTGTACAGCGGGCCAATTGCAGTTAGGACAGATACTTCACCCTCACGAGAATCCGTGGCGCGATAGATTTCCAGGGCTTTGTTGAAATAACTGAGCGACTCTTCAGGTTTTCCCAGATAAATATGAAGAGTCGCCATCGTCGACAGGGCTATCGCTTCACCATTGCGCTCACCCGCGGCATGAAAGAGCGGCGCCGCCTGGCCAAGATTATCCAGCGCCTGCTGCCAATCACCCAAAGTACCGTGTAATAGCCCAAGGTGAAAAAGTGAGGTGGCCTCCCCTTTTGTTTCACCAGCAGCACGATAGAGAGGGAGCGACTGCTCATACTTTTCTATCGCCTTTTGATTTTGTCCAAGCTGGTTGTAAGCAAATCCGGTAAGGGTAAGCACAGCCGCTTCGCCCGCCGGAACGTTGAGGGAGTGAAGCAATGTTCTAGCCGATTCTAACTTTTCGATAGCTTTCGTAAGGGATGCGGGTGACCCTTCGGCAACCAGTTGAAGACCCTCGGCCATTAGTCTTTCAGCCGTCTCTTCCTGTGTCTTCCTGGAATCTTGTGCTGCAATTGTCCCGCCGAATAGAAGGATAGTTATCAGCAGAAACAGAACACGATGAGACGTTGAGCACACTTGAGACTTTCGGGGCCCCTAATGTAATGGTTTCACTTCGAAGTTCATTACCGATACGGTGAGCGAATAGGGTGGTAATTCAAACGTAGTACTACCGGCGAGTTTTAACCGTTGGTGATCAGGCGGCAAGTCTCGAAGGGGAAGAAAATCAGCACCCAGTTGATATTGGTCCCTCGAGTATTGATAGAGATCTACTTCGCCGTGTGAATAGCCTTCATTCTCGAATTCAATTCTTACCTCGCGCGCATTATCGGGATCTTTATTTATCAACAGCACTGCCCACAAGCCGTCAGGTCTAAGCACCGCGTAGGCGGTTATTAGGGGATCGTTAGTGGTAGCTTGATACAGCTCGTGTAAACCGCCCTCCGGCTTTGTCCATTCGTGAGTTAATAACACCGCCGCATAGTAACTGGGCATTCGATATGCGATTCTTCCATCATCTCCCAATAGGAAAAGCATGTTGTTGCCCTGCGAGCACTCCACTTCCTGTAGTAATTCATTAGGCTCATATCCATACAAGAAGGTCTGCTCACCACCGAGCGCCAGGAAATTCGTCACCGCGTCGGCATTGAATAGAGCACCTTCGATATCGATCTCCGCTCGACCGCCGAAAACTGAATAGCCGTATTCAGTCATGATCCAGGGAATACCCTCACGAGAATCTGCGCTCCGCATTGCCGTCAATAACCTGCTGAGTAACGCGGTTGATTCCTTGAGTTGAGGGCCCGTCTGTTGGCACACATCATCGAACGGATACCACTCAAACGAAGAGAAGGTGTAGTCATCAAGATGTCCTCGGCGACTAAGATATGCGACAAACCTCCGCAGCCAATCATCTTTGCCTTCTGCGATGTCCTGGAAGCTTGGTCCACCGAGCTTGATATTTGGATCTACAGCATGAAGCGCCTTTGCGAATTGAATGTAGAGCGCACCGTAGTCTTCGGGCGTAACAAACTGACCATCCGGCTCCTCTCCAAGCTCCATTCGACTCACCGGATAGCCGCGCGCTCTTAAATAGCGCAACTCAGCCGCAGCATTTTCCGGCGTGTCGTAAAGCATACCGACAGGAGTCAGCATTGGCCTTCGATTCGTCAGGTCACTCTTGAAGATTAGATCGAATCCGGCTTGTTCAATAAGTGGGTCTTTATCTTTGCCGCCGTGCCATGGATCAGTCGATGAAACATAGATCGGAGTTTGAGCTTCATTATCGCGTGCATGACTAATCTCATCATGAAAGCGATGCTCGTGGTCCAACATTCCGACAAAGATCTCGCGCACCGCGTAGCCGACACGAGCACGCACGTCTTTGGATTTGAAGCGCGATCTGCCAGAGCTTTCCTTCATCAGTACGCGAACAAACCGCGTTGCCACTGGCTCGTTGGATAACCGGATCTCTGCCTTTCCACCGTGGTGCGTTCGAACCTCGCCATTGGGAAACGTGTGCCATCGGTCGGGTAGCGCCTGGCTTATATCGCCGATCCCGGAGAAGTCTCCAAACTGAACGTCATAGACGGTTGCGAACGGCTCTGCCCAGTTCAATCTTATGGTATCGATTAACTTTTTCTTTCCAAGGTCGATGAGAATCCACTGCGGCAGAGTTGCATTCGGTTCTCGCGTAAAATGCCGGTCGAGATAAGGATTGCTCTTCCAAAAGGTTCTGGAATCGCCATCGTCCAGGCGGGAATAGTCGTCGTCGTTCGCTTGATCAAACGTATTGCCTCGTCGTGGCAAACGGTAACCATAGCTTAGCGATAGTACACCGGCGTCAGGTTTATCACTTGATGTCCAATAGCCGCGATTTCCCTCACTCCAGGATCCGTGCGCATTCCAGTGCCATACTTCACCTGCGAGTTCTGTTCGTAATCGATAACTAAGCGGCTTCAAACCGGCGCTCAACATTTGGCTGACGTTCTGCCGTGACAGCATCTGATCGAGTTCGCCCTTTTCATGTCCGTCAATTGCGGCGCCGAAGGCATACGCGGGATCGAAGCGAGTCAATGGATGAGCAGAGATTCTTACAACGGTGATTTGCGGTGAGGATTGAGTCGCAACAGTGCGTGGAAGTAGCAACGCGGAAACCAGAAGGATACCGAAGCATGCTGGCCCAATGATGCTTCTCATGTCTCAGTAGTCGAGTGACGCATAAAACTTACCTCTCCCCTGCGGCGTCAAGTCCAACATGTTCCAAATCGGACTCAATTCATCGATGCCGCGTTCTTTGATGTCATCACCCAACCATGGGTGACCACTATAAAAATGACGCAACGTCCCGTCAGCGTCGCGAGTGAAAACCGAAATCGCCGAGTCTTGACGTCCTTCGCGATCTTCGCTTCCCAAATCGTATTTGAAAGTGCTTTCACCGGCGCTGAGTAAACGCAACCTGTCCCAGCCTCTTTTTCGCGCGTGCGCTCGCAGCGTGACCGGATCCGCAGCCGAGACTATCGCCAGATCAACATTTTGGGCCAGGTGATGCGCAACTCCGTTGAAGCCGTCGATCCAGGCGGTACACATCGGGCAGGCATTCGTCTGCTTTTTTCCATACATGAAGTGATAGATCACGAGCGAGCGACCAGGCGCGGTAAACAATTCACTCAATCGCACAGTCTTGACCGGCTCATCGCCATCGGCGAGCGAAGTCGGCCCCTCGAGAAACTGGTAATCCTGAATCGTTGCGCCTGTCGGAAGCGCACGCCGCAGTTCGGCAACGCGTTCACGTTGTCGCATCAATTCAATTTCCGCCTGGCGCAACTCTTCACGTTTTGAGAGGTACTCTGGCGATTCGTTGGGCAAGTTAGTCTGTCGATACGTGCCGTCGATCATTTCGTGAACCATAAATGTCTGCCTTTCCATTCCGTCGAAAAGTTCCAGTGTTTGGGGATGGATGAGATCCTACTATCGTTAGGAAATTATTGTCGACACGTCATAAGACAGTAGTATGATGCCCGCCACTCCTGCGTGATTTGATCTAACAATTGAGGATAGCCACCTATGACTTCGAAACGCGCCCATAGCATCGCGAGCCTTATATACGCAGTGTTGTTCAGTGTGGTCGTTATGAACAGGATGGTGACTAGCACTTTCGCGCAGCAGCCCGCACAGAGCGATCCAGCGGTGGATGATAACGTCTTCAACCTGAGCGCCGCGCCGCGCTAAAAACTCCTTGTCGCAGACCTGAGTCGATCGTGCAATTCCGGCCTGTTCAACTGGAGCGTCGCTCAGTTCACCACTGGCAAGAATTCCCGGGCGGCGGAACCGGCGGGTTGACGCGAGACGTCTTAGGGCCGTCAGCGCGCTGATCGGCTGCGCCCTGCTTGCCTTTTAACACACAGGAAAGCTGGTACTTCTCAGCGTTCATCATTTTCGCGAGATCTTGACATAACCCGGCACTGAAAGCCGGGTGCACATTTTCAATCTGCCTGACTTCCTGATTCGGAAGATAGAGGATGCACCATTTCTGCGGTGTATTCTTCTCCTCGACTCCCAACTTGTTTTGCAGGTCGAGTAAAGCCTCATCTATCGCGTCGGCGTCAATGCGGCTCTTGGTGTCGGGAATGGCGCGTGTCAGATCCCAGGTGAACGTCCAGGTGTTTAAAGCCCGCTCCGGAAACGGCGCCGCTATCAACGCGCCTTCGAACTTCAAGAAATCAAACTGGCTTAGTACCTTGAATTCGACCTTGGGGATGATGGCGACCGTCCACGGATGTTTCCATGGCCGCGGTCCAGAAATGACATCGGCAGATCCGAGGAGGGCGAGTGCCTTATCAATCTTTTGCACATCGTCGAACGTGCTTTTCCAGTTCGTAGCAGTCGGGAAGAGCTTCGCCGGATCGAAGGTGAATCCACCATTGAATTGGTAATGTTTTCCGAACACGGGAGAGATGGCGATGACTCCCTGTTGCACCGCCGCACGCTCGGAAAAGTTAATATTAACCGAGGTCCCCATCAGCGCCCGCTTCCACCAACTTCCTCCCTTGGTAAGGCAGGTAATTAAAGGCTTATACCCACACAGAATCTCTGGCAGCGCCTCATTTGGATCTGCCGCTTCAGGGTACTTCTTAAGGTAATCACTCCCGCGCTTAAACATGGACAGCCGTTCGGGGAATAGTTCACCGAACTTGAACGTGACGGTGTGTTGCTGCAGGTTGTGCTCGGGATTTCTTAAGAAAGCAGTTATTGCTCCAGCCCCTGATCCCTGGCTCACCAAGACTGTTCCTGGCTGTTCAAACAACTTGTACTCGTACTGGAATCCTCGAGCGAAGCGCGCCGGGAGACCGAGCCATAGGCTCTTAATCTTTTCACTTATCGGGCAGGGCGCCTTTCCGTCGCATTTGCCACCGTCCTGAGCGCTGTGTTTCGGCGCATCGCTGCCTCCTAGCGGGGCACGCTCCTCCGCGCTGGTGGTCTTGGTTTCGATTGGTGCTGGTCCAACAGGGGTGGTCTGACTGTTACCATGCGATGTAAACAGTTCAATTAATATGAGGGCTAACAAAGTACGACTTAACACACTGGTACCAATTCGGAATGTCATGTGGTTTTTCACGCCTCCCAATCGTCATCGATATTCGAGTGCCAGCGACTCTTTTGCTCACCTGTTTACGCACCAAACGGGTTGGAAACTTATCAGCGAAGATGGAGACGTGTTTGTTATCAAGGCTGGTTCTACGTTTGAATTGCTTGCGCGAAATCCAATGGGAGAAGTAAGTTTGAGCATCAAAACTAAAGTCTAAGATGAGTCTAATAAAAACAAAGAAGCAGTTTGTCGACGCGTATGGGGAGCAGCTTTGGAGTTATTTCAACACTGGGGAACCCAGCAGTGAAATTATAGAACGAGACGATGGGCTTATTTCGGAGGGCGTGTACGGTCCAAAACTCTATTTCTCCGAATATAGAAATTGGGCCAAGATAGAAAAAGCGGCGATGAAATATGTCAGAGGACGAGTTTTGGATATCGGATGTGGAGTCGGACGACATTCCCTCTACTTGCAACGCAAAGGTTTTGACGCTACGGGAATAGATAATTCTCCTTTAGCAATCAGAGTAGCCCGACTCCGTGGATTGAAAAAGGCAAAAGTAGTCCCCATAGAGAAAATTGGCGAGTTTAGACCTGATTACTTTGATACGGTAATCATGATGGGAAATAATTTCGGACTTTTTGGCTCATATAACCAGGCAAGAATCCTTTTGAAAAAACTCTACAGGATTACCTCTCCAGATGCTGTGATTGTTGCGGCGACGAGAGATCCTTTCGCCACAAAAGATCCGGTACACGTCGCGTATCATAAACTGAATAAGAAGAGAGGCCGAATGGCAGGCCAGTTGCGAATAAGGGTTAGATTCAAAGCCTGTGTTGGTAGCTGGTTTAACTATCTGCTGGTTTCCAAAGACGAACTCAAAGAAATTCTGAAGAATACTGGTTGGGAAATAAAACGTTTTATTGATGGCAAAGACGGCCAATACATTATGGTGCTAGGCAAGTCGCTATAAACATCGCGCTCCGCTGGAGCGCACCAGTTATTGGAGCCGCGAAGCTATACACATCGTGCTCCTTCGGAGCGCTTGAACACCCCACCGTTTACCGTGCGTCACCAATCAACGCGAACCGCGCCCAGTAGTACGGATGCTGAAACTCAGATGAACGTCTTAGAGAAATTGCGCTTTGACGCAGCGCCTTATCTCTCGCGACTCGATTGCGGTTGGATGGTTTTATCGTCGAATAGAATTGAGGCAGAAGTCTTGATCCAGGTCCCGTCTCCTTCCAGCGATTCAACATCACCAGCCGACTGCCCGCGACGAACCATGACCACGACAACCCATATGTCGCTGCTCCGTTGAGATTGTCTTTGTGTTGAGCATCAGACAAAACCGCAAGCTGCGCGCTGGTTTGTAGATTTATGATTTTGCGCGTCTGCAGAAACCCGTCATCTTCTTTGCGACTCCCACTTGAAAGGCCGACAAACGATGACATCGGACTCCGGTCGTCGAGGAGGGCCGGAGTGGAGAAATGCAAAATGCCAGCCTTCGCTAGTTCGAGCCTGAATCGCTCCTCGCTTGCTTCTTCCCCGACGAACAAGCGACTGGTAGCGCCTCCGTACGCGGCGCCCAATTGTTTGATCTCCTCAGCCTCGTACGTGGACGACTCCAGCTTCGTGTCGTTATAGGCCAGCTCCACTCGCTTAACGAATTCCTTCGATAAGAGTGGATTGCCGAAGGCCGCCAAGGTCGGGTTAAGCCGGGTGGACGACTGACGTTGCTTTTGTTGTTCTCTCAACGCCGACAAAGACAATGCATAGGAAACCTGCATCTGATCGAGCACATAGTGATCGTCCGCGGGCTGCAATGCCTCAAAGGGCAGACGCCAAAGTATTCCGTCCGGAACGACGACCAATTTCGTTTTCAACCCGATTTGTGCGTCCGCAGGCTTTAGCAGCAAGTCGTAGAGTTCGCGCGCAGAGACATGGAAATCGTCACTGCGCGAAGACAACTGCTGCTCAAATTGTCTGACTCTTGCCGCCAGTTCATCGTATCTGATTTCCAGCGGATAAACTTTCAGCGTAATTTCAATTTTACTTCTGGGACTGTTGGCCGACGTCTTCTCAGCACTCAACACAAACAGGTATGTATTGGTTTCAGTGATCGTAAATTCCAAAAGAGCCGTCGAGGTATCCCAGATTAAAGAGCGCATGTCGTTAAGTGTCAGGGGAAGCAACTCGCCTCTTTCGACTTTCAGACTCGGATGTCCGAGGAATAGTTTCCGCTGGAAGTCGGCATATGCCGTGCGAGCCTTTTTTAACCGTTCGCGTAAATTGAGACCGCGCGTCTCACTCGACGTGCGTAGCTGAACCTCGCGATCGAGTTGGAGTTCCAGAGACGCAACTTCTCCCGCAAGACGTTGTTCTTCGGCGTGTTCCGCAGACGAGAGGCCCTTGGTGGTGGCAGCATTGTTGTTCCGCAAAACGTCAAAGAGTGCCTGGACCTTCGCTCTTTCTGCATAGTCTAGTGACTCACCTATACGATGTTCATTGATCAGGAAATCGATTGTCGATCGATATGCCAGCGAACTGTCGTGCTCGCCATCTGCAATCGTGTAAGGATTCGACCGGAGAGACTCGATTATTGACACAGCATCCGTGAATGCCTGGTAAGCTTGTGGCCCATGCTGCAAGTTTTGCTGGGCCTTGCCCGCCAACATTCGCGCGCGCCAAAGAACCTCGCCCTTATCTAATTGTCTTGCAAGTGCAGCGGCACTTTCAGCAGCGCTGAGCGCCCGTGCGTTGTCGCCCTGCTGAAGAAGGGCGTCAGCGACGCGAGTGAGAAGGTCTGCCACTCTTTCTTTGTTTCCAACAGAATTGAATAATGCGAGCGCCTTCTGATAGCTGTCTAACGCTTCCTCGTAATTCTTTTGTCGCAACAATGTCGAGCCGATCGCGGCCAGAACATCGCCCTGGCCTGACTTATCATCCATCTCTTCTCGCAAAGAGAGTGCCCGGCGATACGATTCCAGAGCTGAGTCGTAGCTGCCCCGTGTGTAGTAAACATTTCCGATAAGACTCAAGAGCCGAGCGGCGTCAATCTTGTTGGCGTTAGCTTCAAACTCCTTCAAAGCCTTGCTGTAAAACTCGAGCGCTCGAGAATAGTCGCCCTGCATTGCTCTGACTATTCCAATGCTGCCGAGGATGGTGCCGATAGGTGCTTTGATCTGCTCCGAAATACTAAGACTACTGAGATAGCTCTCGAGTGCGAGGGCATGATCGCCACGAGACCGATGCACGTTTCCGATCCCTCTGAGCGAAGTTGCGAGACCAAGTTTGTCTGACTGTGTCTCTTGAAAGCTTGCATTGCGTTGATAGTACCGGAGCGCTTCTTCGTAGTTGCCCTGATAGAACGCCGAATTAGCGGCGCCGGTTAAAGATGCGCTGTACGCGCCAATGTCTCTCTGCGAAACTTTCTCCAGCGATTGTTTGTAGTAATTCAGAGCCTCCGGGTAATCGCCCTGCATGTATAGAGCGTCAGCCAGGCGTACCAGTGATTCAGCGTTGTTATTTGCCTCTGCGCTTTTCGAAAAAGCTTCGGCGGCAGCGGAGTAATTGCCTTGAGCGTAATGGATTGCCCCAATGCTGTTCAGCGTGTTGGCGACCTCTTCGTGGTCACCCAGTGAAGTAAATTCCTTCAAAGCTTGTTGAAGTGCTGCGAGGGCTTCTGTGTCACGACGCTGTTCCTTGTAGATCAAGGCAAGTCCAGACAGGGCCTTAGCCGATTCATAATCGTTCGGCACCTCCCTGAAAAGCTCGCGTGCTTTTTTGTAGTGCTCCAAAGCCGCTGGGTAGTTGGCTTGAAGGTAATAGACCGTGCCGATGTCTAAGGAAGCCGTGGCCACGCCTTCCTTATCAGCGATCTGCTGCGCAATGTTTTGTGTCAGATTGTAGATATCAAAGGCTTTCGCATACCGACCCGCCGCCAATTCTGCATTGCCCCGTCTGATTAATGCTTTGCGCAAGTCAGGGGTCACCAGATCTTTCTTTCTTGCGAGCAGCAGTTCTCGCTCTTGCGGAGACTCGAGCGTAACCAGACTAATGGCGAATTTTTCAAACTCGGAGAGCGCAACACTGGAGTCATTCTGCGCTACGACATTAAAGCTCAGTAGCAGTACGATTAGTAACGCGGTTTTGAAGCGTGGATTAGACAGTTGCATAACTGGATTTGATATCTTAGCCTGCGGAGCAGGTGCAAGCATAAAGCCTGGGGTGGAGCGAGGCTTTGCGAGCGAAACCCCAGGAACTGGAAGCAATGGAATTTCCAGCCCATGAAAATGGGCGGCAGCTTAGATACTGATGGCGACCATTATGTCGAGTATTAAATTTTCCCTGTTATCTATAGCGACTTGTCTTTGTCTGTTTGCTATCCCTGTCTTCAGCCAGACGAAACCTGAGCCGAGCAGCGACACGCAGGACGTTATCAAGTTTGACACATCGCTGGTCCAAACTGACGTGATGGTCTTCGACAAGAAAGGACGCTTCGTCGATGGTCTAAGACCTGAACAGTTTCAGCTAAAGATCGATAAGACGCAGCGAGAAATATCCTTCTTCGAGAGAATCACGTCCGGCGGTTCCAGTTCCACAGGTCAACGCGAGGAACTCAAGTCTGCGGCTCAGCCAAACGCAGTCGACGCACCTAAATCCGATGCGCAGCGAAGAGCCGTCATATTTTTCGTTGACGACCTGCATCTGGCTCCAGACAGTCTGGCACGCACCCGAGCGGCATTGCTTGACTTCATCGATCACCGCATCGGTGAAAATGATCTAGTCGCCATCACTTCGCCCAGCGGACAAATCGGTTTCCTGCAACAGTTCACTGCCGATAAAGCAGCATTGCGTTCAGCCGTTGCCCGTTTGAACTACCGCGCAAACCCAAAACTCGACATGGAGCGACCGCCGATGTCTGAGTACATCGCGATGAAGATCCGCGAAGGCGATGAACAGGCAATGGTCTACTACATCCAGGAGATTCAAAAGCAAAACTGTTTTCAACCACGCCCGGGCGCCCAACCGATCTGCACAGTGTCTCCTCAGTCTGCCAGACAACTAGTCAAGAATCGCGCACAGCAGATCGTGGTGCAGTCTGCGCCGTCGACAGATAACACGTTGCGACTACTCGAAGGACTGATGCGCACTGCGGCTCAGTTGCCCGGACGCAAACTCGCATTTGTGATTTCCGATGGTTTCTATCTAAACGATGTCAAGACTGGCGCGATCGATAGGATCAAGAAAGTAACTGACGCAGCGGGACGCGCAGGCGTTGTGATTTACACGCTTGATGCGCGCGGCATCGTTAGCGACTCAATCAATATCACAAACGATAAGCCGATTGACTCGAAAGGTATGTTGATTGGCGCTTCGATCGGAGAAATCTCCGCTTCACAGGATGGCCTCAATGCGCTCGCAGCCGACACCGGTGGACAGGCGTTCCGTAATACAAATCTGCCTATGCACGAGTGGGTCGAACGAGTGATGGATGAAACGTCCAACTACTATTTGCTGGCCTGGAAACCTGATAACGAAGAGCAGAAGCGAGGTAAGTTCAAACACATCGAGGTCAGCATCGTGGGCCGGCCCGATCTCAAGGTTCGCGTGCGTACTAGTTACTTCAAATCAGCCGCTCTGCCGTTGCTGACGACGAAGAAAAAGAAGGACAAGGATCCTACTAAAGCGCGCGAAGATGACATGCGTCTGGTGATCGACGCACCCGTTTCGCAACGTGAGATACCGGCGGAAGTAGATTTGCGCTTCGTTCAAATGCCGGGTTTCGGCACGCAAGTGGTCGCTACTTTATCGATAGATGATGCGGCTCTGACGTTTGAGCCTACTGATGGAAAGGTCTCGGCCGACGTTGATATCGGTGGAATCTTGTACGACGACAAAGGCAAACCCATCAACAGCTTCGTAGGACGTCTGCGAATCTTCCCGCGGAGCTCGAACTCGTCTCAACAGAAGCGATCGATATACAGGTTCAGCACACTGGTACCGGGCGGTCTCTACCAGGTCAGAATCGGCATTCGTGATCTGAAGAGCAGCCGCACCGGTAGTGCCATGGATTGGATCACAGTGCCGAAGATTTAGTCTTCTCTGTGTCCTCTGTGTCTCTGTGGTTAAGCAATAGTGAACCACAGAGACACAGAGGACACAGAGGTGCAGAGAGAAACCAACTTAATTCAATCTCAGCGTCCAGGTGTGCGGAGTATGAAAGACACCATGGACCGGTTTACCTCTGGCAACGTTGATTACTCCAGCGTGCTTGTAATCGATATAGTCGTTGAAGGCAGCGTTGCGATTCTTAATGCTCACCTCGACGTTGTACGCGGCCTCGCCTAACGAGATCTCCGGACAAAAGAATTCCACCACGCCGGAACCTGGCTCAAGGTTTAGTTGTTCGGCGGCGGATTCGGTCGACAAGTGCGTATGTAGATTTCCGAATACCGAATAAAAATAAACTTCGACTACCACGTCTGCGACCGGCGTATGTGCGACAAAATCGACGGCCACACGAAAAGGTTTGCCCGTCGAAAACGTCATCGTCTTCTGCCCCGACGTATCGAGAAACGAAATAGCGTTGATCGTCGCCGGGCGAGAATCCGAACGTTGCGCCAAAGCAGTGGGATTAGAAGGCGGCAACGCGAGTCGAAGCTGTTCATACGCCGCGATGACATCCTTCGGGACTCCGCTTGTGATGACCTGGCCTTTATGAAGTAACAAGACTCGATCGCAAAGATTTTCCACCGCACTCAGATTGTGCGATACGAACACAATCGTCTTACGCGCCTCTTTGAGTTCCGTTACTCGCCGAATGCACTTCTCTTGAAAGTTTGCATCGCCAACAGCCAAAACCTCGTCAAGCAAGAGAACGTCAGAATCAAGATGAGCGGCGATCGCAAACCCGAGTCGCAAATACATTCCGGTGGAATATCGTTTGACGGGCGTATCAATAAACGGAGCCACGCCGGCGAATTCGACTATGCTCGCAAGCTTCTCAGTGATCTCGCGGCGCCGCATGCCAAGCAGCGAACCGTTGAGGTAAACATTTTCGCGACCCGTTAACTCGGGATGGAATCCGGAAGCCACTTCTATTAGCGCCGCCAACCTTCCGTCGATTGTAATCTCGCCACGCGTAGGACGTGTGATGTTGTAGAGGAGTTTTAAGATAGTGCTCTTGCCGGCGCCATTGTGACCAATGATCCCAAGCGCTTCACCACGTGCGACTGTAAAGCTGACGTCATCAACGGCCCAGAAGTCGTTCATAGCTCCTGAGCTTCGCAACAGCCTGCGCATGAGAGAGCTATTGGAACTTCCGTTTTCAGACTGACGAAAGACGCGGTAGCGCTTTGATACGTGATCAAATTTGATCGCCGGTGATTCAGTTGCTGTGACCAAGGTAATCTTACGTGGGTTGAAAGAAATCGCCGGACGTAACCTCATCCGCGGCTGCGCCGAGGTTACCGTTTGAATCGGCAGGACGACAAATGAATTGCTTCAACACGAGCGCGAGTTCGCGTACGTACGGTTCACGCAACAGGGTTTCGTGAGTGCCAGGAATCACGCGCACGTCGACCCCAGCCGCGGCGAGCCGGCCCCAGCCGAGCTTCGAGTCGGAGATGCGGTTCCTTGGCTGTTTGCTGACTCGAAACACCGAGATTCGTCCAGGATATATTTTCGGGTGGAAGTCATCCCCTGGAAAATAAACTTGTCGCAGGACTCTTTCAGGTGAGCGGCGCTTCGGCAATGCTTTGTGCCAGCGCGAACTGATGAAGTTGAACTTCGCCTTCGCCGGCAAACGCAGCCAAAACCCGACCCGGTTCACAAAATGTTCCACATACCAGAAATAGTTGTACGTATTCTCCATCACAAAGGTATCGAGAATACCAAGCAATGCGACCGTCTCACCCTGCTCTTTCAAACGAAGAGCCATCTCATAAGCGATGTGAGCGCCTCGGCACATCCCGATCAAGTGGTATGGACCATGTGGTTGTTCTGCTTGCAACGCCTGGAGGTATTCGGTAGCCAGGTTTTCGACTACGGATTGACTGTACTCTGTCTCAGCATCCGCAGGATACTGCGCCTGAAGACCAAACGCTGTTTGTTCCGGTCCTAACGCACGAACCAGCGACACGTAACCGAGCGCATTCACATTCGGCGCCGACACGCAAAACAACGCTTCCTTCGAATTACCCGCCTGAATCTGGACCAGCGTAGGCCAGTTCGTGGAATCAGTACTCCTGGAAAGCGTATTTGCCAGACCGGCAATAGTGGCTCTCTGAAACAGTGTTATCAACGGAATTCTTTGCCCGAGTTCCTTCTTGATTTCGTTAACCAGCTTCACAGCCAAAAGTGAATGGCCGCCAAGATCAAAAAAGTTGTCGTGAATCCCCACTCTCTCGACGCCGAGCACTCTCATCCAGATCTCCGCGAGCTTCAATTCCACTTCTGTCTGTGGCGGAGCAAATGAACTGTGGCCTGCATTAACGTCGTCTATGTTTGGCAGGGCTTGCCGGTCAATCTTGCCATTTGCTGTGAGCGGTAAACTGTCGAGAGGGCCGATAAACGAGGGCACCATGTATTCCGGCAGTTTGTCGTTCAGGAACGTTCGGAGTTGGTCGCGACGTGGCAGGTTGCCGGCGTGAGGAACCACGAAAGCACACAGTCGTTTTTCACCGGTCCTGGATGTCTTCGTGGTAACGACACATTCTTTGATGTCGGGATGCTGCAACATAGCGAACTCGATGTCGCCCAGCTCGATCCGATAACCCCGAATTTTTACCTGGTGATCCAAACGGCCAAGAAACTCTAACGAACCATCACGTCGATACCTGACTTGATCTCCTGTGCGATAGAGTCGTTCACCAGGCTCGACCGCGAACGGGTTCGGCACAAACTGTTCCGCCGTAGCAGATGGATCGTCTAAATATCCGCGAGCGAGTCCATCTCCGGCGATGAACAGTTCTCCTGGCACTCCCACAGGAACCGGCTTCATCTCGGGGCTCAAGACATAGACCTGCGTGTTGGAAATCGGCCGCCCAATCGAAACGGACCGCCCAATGTCTTCACTCTTTAATATTTCGCAGCAGGTAAAGGTCGTGTTTTCTGTTGGACCATAGCCATTGACGAGCTGGCAGTCGACCAGCGTTCGCGCAGCTTTCTCCACGTGCGGAGCCGACAGCACGTCACCACCGGCAATAAGTCGCCGCACGCCCCGCAAACTGTTCAATTCAGTGTCGACCATCTGATGGAACAAACCCGCCGTCAACCACAAAGTCGTGACTCTGTGACGTTGGACGGTTTGACCAAGACGGTCGAGCGACTCGAGGCCTGAAGCTGGCACAACCAGACGCGCACCATTGAGTAACGCACCCCAGATTTCGAAAGTGGCGGCATCGAATGTGACCGGCGCGAATTGCAAAAAGACTTCGTCGACCGCAAACCTCGCGTAATTAGTCTCCCTTACCAGACGCACTACATTGCGGTGAACGACACTGACGCCCTTCGGTTGACCGGTCGAACCTGAAGTGTACATAACGTAAGCCAGGTTCTCAGGATCATTCACAGTTTGCAGGTCATGATCCGGTTCGGATCGGATTTGACGGGTATCGTCGTCGAGCGCGATCGTCGTAACGGCGGAGTCTGGCAAACTGGCTGCGACATGCTTTTGCGAGACTATGATCTTTACGTTCGACTGCTTAATCATGAACAGCAGACGTTCACGCGGATAAGAAGCGTCGAGCGGCAAGTAAGCGCCGCCTGCTTTTAGGATTCCGAGCAGGCCGACAATCATCTCAAACGAACGATCCACCGCGAGTCCAACAATCACCTCGGGCCCAACGCCGTGCTGGCGAAGATAATGGGCCAACTGGTTGGCTCTCCTGTTCAGCTCGCCATACGTCATCTCACGATCGTCGAATACGATCGCGACAGAATCTGGTTGTCGCCGCGCCTGTTCTTCAAAAAGCTGCTGAATGCACTGCTCTCGCGGGTATGAAGTTTTAGTGGTGTTCCAGTCGATCAGCACTTGTTGCTGCTCTCGAGCGCTCATCAGCGGCAGAGCAGCAATTCGACTATCGGGATTCAAGGTGATGCTCGTGAGGAGATTTTCGAAATGCTGTTGCAGGCGTTCAATCGTTGAGCCCTCGAATAGATCGGCGCTGTACTCGATCCAACCCGACAATCCATTGGCGGTTTCAGTCATGAGCAGCGTCAAGTCGAATTTCGCAGTGTGGCTCTCCACCGGCACTCGTTTCACAGTCAAGTTGTGAAGCTCGACGGCTGAGCGGGGCGCGTTTTGCACTCCAAACATGACTTGAAATACCGGCGTTTGACTTACATCTCGTGCCGGATTCAATTCTTCGACCAGCTTTTCGAAAGGCAAATCCTGATGTGCATAAGCACCCAGCGCGACTTCTCTGACGCGCGGGATGAGTTGCCGGAAGGTGGGATTGCCTGAGAGGTCCGTTCGCAGCGCGAGCGAATTGACAAAAAACCCGATTAGCTTTTCAGTTTCAACTCGATTCCGCCCGGCGATTGGTGAGCCGACAACAATGTCGCTTTCACCCGTGTAGCGAAAAAGCAGAACCTTGAATGCCGCCAGCAGAGTCATGAAGAGCGTGACTCCTTCAGCTTGGCTCAACTCCTTCAGCTTGCTGGTCAGATCACTGCTTAACGTGAACCTGAGATGGGCGCCTCGATACGTGCGAACTGTCGGCCGCGGGTGATCCGTCGGCAAACTCAGTTTCGCCGCGCCCGCTAGTTGTGAAACCCAGTAGTCGAGTTGTTGCGTCAGCGAACCACCTTGCAGCCAGTTGCGCTGCCACTCCGCAAAATCGCGATATTGAATCGGCAACTCGGGCAATGACGGTTCGCTTTGCGTTGTGAAAGCTTTATACAGCGTTGACAATTCCTGCAGAAAGATATTGATGGACCATGCATCACTCACGATGTGATGCATCGCGACCAACAGTAAATGATCGTCGGCGGCAAACCTTATCAACCATGCGCGCAAGGGACGTTCGCGCGCGAGATCGAATGGCTGTCCGACAAACTCGGACACCAGCCGCCGGGATTCACTTTCGACTTCCGCATCGGTCAATAACGGCAAATCAATAAGTTTGAGGACTGTTGTTTCAGCACTGGAGACGAATTGAAAAGGCTCACCATCGACTGCCGCAAACGTCGTACGAAGTGTTTCGTGACGCTCAACTATAGCGTTGATAGTCTTTTCGAGAGCTGCGACATCGAGGTCGCCAGTCAACCGAAGTGCAAACGGCACGGTATAAGAAGGGTTGTCCGGATCGAGTTCGGTGAGGAACCAGAGCCGCTCCTGCGCGAAGGAGAGAGGAAATCTCTTCGGCGCGGAAGAGCCTTGTTGAAGCAACTCAGCTAATAGCCTTCTCTTCTCTTCAAGAGATAGACTATTTATCTGTTTAGTTTGACCGTTCATATCTTTCGGTCTGCTTCGGATAACGCCTGATAAAGCAGCGCATCAAGTTCATCGGCCGACAACTGATCTATCTCGTCCGGTAGCAATGTTTGCGTTCCGGAGGTGGATTTTCGGATTGGCACTTCCCAAGGCTCGTGAGACTGTGGTTGTGAGTCGGGAATCCTTTGAGATAGTAGTGCAACTGTAGGCGATTCGAACATGCTGCGCAATGGTAAGTTGACGCCGAGGCGCTCTCGAACTCTCGAGATAACCTGGGTCGCAAGTAAAGAATGTCCCCCTAACTCAAAGAAATTATCTGTTATTCCGACACGTTCAATTCGAAGAACTTCCGCCCAAATACTTGCCAAACTCACTTCGATGGGTGTTCCCGGCGGCACAAAAACATTAGCCGCTGAGCGACTCTTGGATATCGAGGAAGCGCTGAGGGCTGCCCGGTCGACTTTTCCGTTGGCATTCAACGGCAGTTCTTTCAGTTCCGTTATCATCCACGGAATCATGTGCTGCGGCAGCCTTTCGGCGAGAAAATCGCGCATCATCGGCAATAGATCGCGAGCGGGCTCGCTCTGCACCGGTTCGTTAGCAAATCTCTTCCAATTCGGTTCGCGAGCGCGCACGGCTTCCCGTGAAATCGGGGCAAAAGCTACGCCGTGGCGTCTCAAGACGACATCGAACCTATCCATCGCTCCATCCGCGGACCACGTCACCTCTACAGTGTACGGAAACTCTCGTTCAATGGCCCACAAATTTTCCGGTTCCACACCGCTAGAATCATTTAAGGTGTTCGCGAGGTCGCGAAAAGCACCGATCGTCATAGTCGAGGGTTGGTCCGAAAGCGACGTCACTTTTTTGAGCGAACTGAAAAGACGCGCATTCGGTACGCCTCTTACTCTCAGCAAATCAGCTTCAGAGGCATGCAGCACGCGCCGGAGGTCGTCGACGCTCGATAGATCCGCGTCCCAATGATAAGTGCGCTCATCAGCCTTCGCGGGTTGCGAGTTACCAAGATGAAGCACTACGTCGTAACGAAACTTAGTGAGCTCATTCTCGTAACGCCCACGTTTGAGCTGGATCTCGACTCGTCCGATACCCGGCAGCGCGTCCTGTAGCACGCGGAAATAAGCGGGATCGATTACCAACTCCTTTTCGAGAGCGATTTGCTTCTTGATGCTCTGCTGTAAATCAGCAACGGTTGATTCCGCAGGCGCGTTGCAAAGCTGTACCTCTGCATGTAGCGCACGAAGTAAAGGAAGGCAACGAATATCGCCAAGGAAAATTGCTCCGCTAGGACTGGCGACATCAATGGCGCCGCGAAGAACTCGAGTTAGATAATCGATGCTCGGGAAATACTGGACGACTGAGTTAAGAACGACTACATCAAATTTCTCCGGACCAAGTCCGCTGAGATCATCGGCTGTGCGTTGAGCGAGTTTGACGTTGTCAAGCTCGCCTGGCCCAAACTGGTTTTCCAGATACCGCAGCGCATTCTTTGATACGTCAGTTCCATAATATAAGGAGCACTTCGGTGCGACTTGAAATAGAATTAGACCGGTGCCGCAACCGATTTCCAGAACGGTGCGCGGATTCAACGCCAGTATTCTGCCGGCAATACCACTAACCCACTCACGCATTTCCGGTTCGGGAATCGGCTCGCCAGTGTAGCTGCTGTTCCACCCGACTATATTGAACCGCGGGTCAGCAGGCTGATAGTCTTGCCGGTAAGTTTCATCCCAAATCGACTGCCACTGTATCAGGAGTTCAGTCTGTTCGCGGCCATCAGTGTCGTTACCATTTAAAACGGCGTGAGCAACAATGCGGCCATCATCTCCCTGCAGGACGACGACAGATTCGCGGACAGCGGGATGTTCGTTGATGGCTGCTTCGATCTCACCCAGCTCGATGCGATAGCCGCGCACTTTCACTTGCTGATCGCCGCGCCCCAGGTACTGCAACTTCCCGTCTGTTTGATAACGGGCGAGGTCTCCAGTCCGATACAGCCGCGTGCCCGCTTCGCCATATGGGTTCGGAATAAACTTCTCCGCCGTCAGCTCAGGCCTTTTCAAGTAGCCTCGCGCCAACCCTGCTCCGCCAAGGTACAGTTCTCCTGCCACTCCAATCGGTACCGGTTGCAGCAACGCGTCCAGCAGGTACACCTGCGTGTTCGCAATCGGTCGTCCAATGGTTGCCGCTTCCAGCGCACCGCGTAACGCAAACGTGCTGTAGGTCGTATCTTCCGTCGGTCCGTACAAGTCGTAGACCCGCTCGATCCCACCCTGCTCGTAAAGCTGCTGCACCAGCGTCTGTGACAACGGCTCACCAGCCAGATTCACCACCCGCACACTCGCCGGCATGCACTCCAGCCGCAATAACTCCGCCATCGCCGACGGCACTGTGTTTATCAGACTCAGCTCTACTTCCCACTTCCCACTCGCCAACTGCAACGCATCCTCGGCTATCACTACCGTCCCACCAACGCTCAGCGGCAGAAACAGCTCAAATACCGACAGGTCAAAACAAACCGAAGTCGAGGCCAGCACCCCAGCCAACTCCTTTGCTCCATACACTCGCTGCGCCCACTGCAACAGCGCCACCGTGCTGCGATGCTCGATCGCTACTCCCTTCGGCCGGCCC
>Ga0070706_100000164_pt1 | contig 84577 bp, 79 predicted proteins | sample KBSK5501metaG_FD_65476 | JGI IMG/M metagenome (GOLD analysis project Ga0070706, IMG submission 65476) | Corn, switchgrass and miscanthus rhizosphere microbial communities from Kellogg Biological Station, Michigan, USA - KBS K5-50-1 metaG | ecosystem: Host-associated > Plants > Roots >...
GGCTCGCCGATCAGCTCCCACGCCGCGTTGATCGCCGCCATCCGAGCCGCTGCATCGGGCGATTCGGCGAGGTCCGGATGATATTTCCGCGCCAGGCGGCGGTAGGCGGCCTGGATGACCTCGTCCTCGGCCTCGGAGTCGACCTGGAGGACCTTGTACGGATCGGGTCTGTCGGTCACGGATCGACCATGGCGACCACTGCGACCATCGCGACCACTGCGAACACGACGGAACCAGCCACGATGACCCGCGAGCCGATGGGACGGGGGCCTCGATGCGGCCCTGCCACCGGCTCCAACACCCGCTCCTCCATCGCTCGGGCAGACTAGCAGACGTGACTGGCGCAACCGACCTGCACCCCGAGCTGCCGCTGAGCGCGGAGCCGCGGCAACGGTGGCGGCTGACCTTCGCCCGCGAGCGGGTGCCCGCCGATCAGGTCGGACGGGCGGTCCTCGACGCCTGGCAGCAGACGCTCGCCCGCTCCGGGCTGCCGCTGGCCGGGCTCGATGGCGGCGGCGAGGGCCGTGCCCGGATCGCCTTCGCCGCACCGCTGCCGGCTGCGGCTCGCGGTGAACACGAGCTAGCCGACGTCTGGCTCGTCGAACGGCGGCCGCTGTGGGCGGTTCGCGAAGCCCTGTGCGATCGATTGCCGGACGCGCACCGCTGGATCGCGGCCGAGGACGTCTGGCTCGGGGCGCCGGCGCTTGCCGGGCACGTGATCGCCGCCGACTGGCAGATCGAGGTTGCCGGGCGGGGGCTCGATCGCGACCAGCTGGCCGACGCGGCCCGGCGGCTGATCGCCGCCCGGACGCTGCCGCGCACACGCCTCAAGGGCGCGACCGCGAAGCCCTACGACCTGCGGCCGCTGCTCGCGGATCTCGCGATCGACGACGAGGCCGTGGAGCGGGTCGCCAGCGAATCGATCGTCGTCCGCATGCGGACGCGAATCCACCCGGAGCTCGGGGCCGGCCGGCCGGAGGAGGTCGTCGCGGCGCTCGCCGAGTCCGCCGCCGTCGAGATCGCCATCGGCGCGATGACGCGGTCGGGCTTCCTGCTCGCGGACGATCCGGTCGACGGCCCGCCGTCGTTGGGGCCCCGCCCCGGCGTTGACGTCGTCCGGCGCCGCGCCGCACAGTGGCCTCGATGATTCGCGTCGGCTCGATCGTCATCCGCGTCGACGATCTGCAGCGCCAAGCCGAGTTCTGGACCGCAGCTCTCGACTACGTGCCGCGCGACGGTCCGCCCGGCGACGACTTCATGCTGCTGCGGCCGCGCGACGGCGTCGGGCCGAACCTCTCGCTCGACAGGGTCCATTCGACGCTGCAGGTTCCCCCGCGGATCCACCTTGACCTGTACGCGGAAGATCAGGCCGCGGAGGTCGAGCGCCTGATCGGACTGGGCGCCACCGAGGTCCACTGGGACAAGCGACCGCCCGACGCCGACTACATCATCCTGGCGGACCCGGAAGGCAACCGGTTCTGCGTCGTTGACGCGGGCTAGCCCGCGCGGACCTCGGGCGGAATCCGCGGCGCTCGATTGACGCTCGGGCGCCTCTCGCCATACACTCCGCGTTCGCGCTTGGGTTGCGGCCCGCGCATCTCCATGTCCTTGTCGCGGTCGGACCACGACCGCCACGCCACTGTTCGAAGGGTTCCATGTACGCAGTCATCGAGACCGGCGGAAAGCAATATCGCGTCGAGGTCGGTACCGAGCTCGAAGTCGAGTTGCTCCAGGCCGAGCCCGGCGACAACATCACGCTCGACCGGGTCCTCCTCGTCTCCGACGGTGACGAGTCGACGATCGGCCGCCCCGTGATCGCCGACGCGGCTGTCGAGGCCGAGGTCGTCCGCCTCGATCGCGGCGAGAAGCTCATCTCGTTCAAGTACCGCCCGAAGGCCCGCAGCCGGGTCAAGAAGGGCCATCGTCAGGAGCTGATGATCCTCCGGATCACGGACGTGAAGCTCGGCAGCAAGAGCGCCGCCGCCGACCGGCGAACGGCCGAGGCCGCCGCCAAGAGCGAGCGCCAGCGCCTCGAGGAGGCGGCCGCCAAGCAGGCCGCGGAGGACGCCGCTCTTGCCGCCAAGCTGGCCAAGGCATCGGCTGCGAAGGCTCCGGCGAAGGAATCGAGCGCGAAGGCCGACAGCAAGCCGGCCGCGAGGACGACGGCCAAGGCTGCCGCGAAGCCCGCAAGGAGCACCACCAAGGCCCCGACCGCGAAGGCCGACGCTCCGAAGACCCCCCGCGCGAAGACGCAGAGCGGCGCGGCCGACGCGAAGCCGGCCACCAAGCCCAAGCCGCGCGCTGCGAAGAAGGACGAGTAGACCCGATGGCCCACAAGAAAGCCGGTTCCAGCTCGAAGAACGGGCGCGACTCGGTCGGCCAGCGTCTCGGCGTGAAGGTCGGCGACGGCCAGCTCGTCCCGGCCGGCTCGATCATCGTCCGCCAGCGGGGCATGACGTTCCTTGCCGGCACCGGCGCCGGGCTGGGCAAGGATTACACCGTGTTTGCGACCGTGACCGGCAAGGTCAAGTTCGAGCACGCCACCAAGACTAAGAAGCGGATCCGCGTCGAGGCAGCAGCTGCCCCATCGCGACCGCAGCTGCGAAGGCCTGACCGCCCGCAGCCAGTAGCCGGCGATCACCGGCTGGGCGATGGCCCGGCACGGACGACGCCGGAGGAGAGCACATCGTGAAGCCCGACATCCATCCCAAGTATTTCCAGGCGCGAGTCCATTGCGGCTCGTGCGGCACCGAGTGGACCGTGGGGTCCACCCGCGAGGAGCTGCGCGTCGACGTCTGCTCGAACTGCCACCCGTTCTTCACGGGCAAGCAGACGATCATCGACACGGCCGGCCAGGTCGAGCGGTTCACCAAGCGCCTGGAGCGCTCCGCCCGAGCCTGATCCTCGTCCATCCCTTGCGTAACGCCGACGGCGGGTCTCCCAACCCGCCGTTTTCGATTCATCCCCCGCCGCCGGTCCCGCGGGCCGGGCGGGTCGCGCGCGTGGGGTCAGGCGCGGGGTGGCCGCCGATCGCCACCCCCGATCATTCGCGCACGAACGAGCGCGGTCAGATCGATCTTGAGTCGGAGCCCGCGATCCGGGCAGGTGGCTCAGTTCGTTCGTCGGCAATTGATCGGCGTGCGCGATCAAGCCACGCGGTCCCGCGGCCACGCCGATCGGCACTCTCGCCACGCGCATCGGCGGTCCGATGATTCACGCGGTGCGGAGGCGACGCGGCCACCCGGACATCGGGCGGCTGGTCCGGACACGGTCGAGTAGCATCCGTGCGTGACGAGCGAGGCCGTGGCGCTTCCCGACGACGAGGCGGGTGACCCGTCCAACAGAGCGGGATCGACCCTCTGGCACGGCGACAGCCGCGAGCTTCTCGCACGGATCCCGGACCACACCGTCGACCTGATCTGCACCGACCCCCCGTACAACCTCGGCGGCTATTCGACCGGCAACATCGACATGAGCTGGCGCAAGTCCTTCAACAACGATGTCGCCGATTGGGACCAGACGACCTTCGAGCCGGCGGCCTGGCTCGCGGAGTTCCGCCGGGTTCTGAAGCCGACGGGAACCCTGTTCGCCTTCACGAGCTACAACCTGCTCGGCCGCTGGCACGAGGTGTTCGACCCCGCCTTCGACACCTTCCAGTTCGTCGTGTGGCACAAGACCAACCCGCCCCCGAAGCTCCGCCGGGCCGGCTTCCTCAACTCGTGCGAGCTGATCGTCGCGTGCTGGGATAAGGGCCACACCTGGAACTTCGGACGGCAGCGCGACATGCACAACTTCATCGAGGCGCCGATCTGCGCCGGCAAGGAGCGGACGAAGGACCCGGTCCATCCGACCCAGAAACCGCTCCGCGTCCTGCGCCAGCTCGTCGAATGGGGCTCGAACCCGGGCGACCTGGTCCTCGATCCGTTCATGGGGGTCGGCTCGACCGGAGTCGCCGCGGTCGAGCTCGGCCGGCGGTTCATCGGGATCGAGCTCGACGAAGGGTTCGTCGTGGCGGCCGAGCGCCGGCTCGAGGCGGCGGACCAGGCTGTCACCACCACGCTGTGACGACCACGTTGACCGGCGGCGCGATCCCCGCCACCCGGTAGACTTCCGGGATGCCTCGATACTCCTACGGCGGCCAGGCCCTGATCGAGGGTGTGCTGATGCGCGGTCGCAACGCGATCGCGGTCGCCCTCCGCCACCCCGACGGCCGGATCGTGTACGCCACCGAGCGCCTGGATTCCGGGTTCCACGGATCCAGATGGGCCCGCCTGCCGTTCCTGCGCGGCCTGATCGTCTTGTACGAAACGCTGTTCGTCGGCACGCGCTGGCTCGTCCGGAGCGCCTCCGTGCAGGCCGCCGGCAGCGGTGCGGAAGGCGACGAGGGTGTCGAGCTCGGCAAGGGCTCCATCGCGCTCATGCTCGGACTGACGCTCCTGGCGGGTGTCGGCATCTTCTTCCTGCTGCCGCTGCTGATCGCGAGTGCGACCACCTCGAACATCCAGAACGGCCTCGTCCAGCACCTCGTCGAGGGGCTGATTCGAGTCGGGATCTTCCTCGGCTACCTGCTCCTCATCGCCCAGGCCGGGGACGTCCGGCGCGTCTTCCAGTACCACGGCGCCGAGCACATGACGATCCACGCCCTCGAGGCCGGCGACCCGCTCGTCGTCGACAACGTCCGCAAGTACCCGACCGCTCACCCGCGCTGCGGCACGGAGTTCCTCGTCGTCGTGATCGCCCTCTCGATCGTCGCGTTCAGCCTCGTGGGCCGCCAGGAGCCCGTCGTGATGGTCGGCAGCCGGATCGCCCTGATCCCCGTGATCGCGGCGGTCGGCTACGAGATCCTGAAATGGGGCGCAAAGCATCGCAGCAATCCGATCGTCCGGGCGATCATGTACCCGGGGATCCTCGTCCAGATGATCACGACCCGTCAGCCGACGAACGACATGATCGAGGTCGCGATCGTGTCGATGGAGCAGGCCCTCCAGGCCGACGGCGAGTCGCTCCCCGCCGGTTCGGGCACGTTGCCGCGCGACCGGATGGACGTGCCCGCCACGCCGGCCGCCGGCATCGCATCCGACGCGGCGGCACCGGTCACGATCGATCCGCCCCTTCCGGGAGCATGAGCGGCGACGCCGACCGATCCGGTCTCGATGCGCGGCTGCGCGACGTCGTCAGCCAATACGACGACGTCCAGGCGAAGCTCGCCACCCCGGAGGTCTCGCGCGACCCCGACCAGCTCCGGACCCTCGGTCGCGAGCTGTCCAGGCTGGAGCCCGTCGTCCAGGCCTTCCAGTCGCTCGAGGCGACCCGGTCGGAGCTCGCCGGCGCCCGCGAGATGCGCGAGTCCGGTGATTCCGATCCCGAGATGAAGGCGATGGTCGCGACCGAGATCGATCGTCTCACGGCCGAGGAGCACCGCCTCCTGGAGGACATGAAGGTCCTCCTCCTGCCGCGCGACCCGAATGACGACCGTGACGTGATCCTCGAGATCCGCGCCGGCGCCGGCGGCGACGAGGCCGCCCTCTTCGCCGCAGAGCTCTACCGGATGTACGTCCGCTACGCGGAGCGCCACCACTTCACGCCGGAGTTGCTGAGCCTCAACGAGACCGGGATCGGCGGGATCAAGGAGGCGATCGTCCAGGTCCACGGCGACGGCGCGTACAGCCGCCTCAAGTTCGAGGGCGGCGTCCACCGCGTCCAGCGGATCCCCGCCACCGAGTCGTCGGGCAGGATCCATACGTCGACTGCGACGGTCGTCGTCATGCCCGAGGTCGACGACATCGACATCGACATCGACGAGGAGAAGGACCTCCGGATCGACGTCAAGCGCTCGTCCGGGCCGGGCGGCCAGTCCGTCAACACCACCGACTCGGCCGTCCGCATCACCCACCTGCCGACCGGGCTCGTCGTCGAGATCCAGGACGAGAAAAGCCAGCACAAGAACAAGGCGAAGGCGCTGTCCGTCCTGCGCTCGCGGCTGTACGACCGCGAGCTCGCGAAGCAGCGCGAGGCCGATTCGGCCGCCCGCAAGTCGATGGTCGGCGGCGGCGACCGGTCCGACAAGATCCGGACGTACAACTTCCCCCAGGACCGGGTCACCGATCATCGGATCGGGCTCGACCTGTCGGCGCTGCCGAGGGTCATGGACGGGGAGATCGACCGGCTGATCGACGCCCTCGTCATGGCCGATCAGGCCGACCGCCTGGCCGAGATCACGGGAGGCAACTGATGACGCAGCCACCCGACGCGCCCTCGACCTCGCCGATGGCGCCCGCGGGTCCGCGGCGGGTCGCGAGCCCGCCGTCGGGCGAGGACGGCGGAGTCGAGCTCATCGAGGCCCGCCTGGTCCCGATCGAGCAGGCGACCGACCTCGGCAGCGTCAAGGTCCTCAAGCACGGCAATCTCTATCTGCTGACCGACCCGTTCGGGGATATCCACCCCGATTCGCGCGGGCTCGGCCTGTATCACTCGGACACGAGGCTCCTGTCATGCTGCGCCCTCCGCGTCGGTGGCGTCCGGCCCGTGCTCCTGCAAGGCTCGATGGGCGCCAACTTCCGCGGCTCGATCCAGCTCACGAACCCGAGCGCCGACCGCAACCCGGACGCCAAGGTCCATCCCGACGTCGATGTCGCCGGGCGGACCGTCGGGATCTCGCGGGACCGCCTGATCGGCAACGACGGGCTCGACGAGCGGCTCCGGATCGTCAACCACGCCGAGCGGGACCTGGCGTTCTCCGTCGAGCTGGAGCTCGGCTGCGACGCCGCCGACATCTTCGAGGTCCGCGGCTATCCGCGCCCGGAGCGCGGGACGCTCCTGCCGATCGCGTTGACCTCGACCCGGGTCACCTTCCGCTACGACGGCCTCGACGGGATGCGCCGCTCGACCCACATCGCATTCTCCGATGCGGCCGACGATCACGGCCCGATCGACGCGCGCTCGGAGGACGCCGTGACCCAGGGCGGCTCCGTCCGCTACCGCTGGGATGTCCAGCTCTCGCCCGGCCAGCGCCGAGACCTCCATTGGACAATCTGGTCGACGACCGTCCGGGTCGGCGAGGGCCGCGTCTCCGACGACGAGCGGGCGCAGGCAAGCGAGCGGGCGCTGGTCGCGACCGAGGCGGCGGCGGCGAGCCACACCGATACCGCGATCCTGTTCCCCGAGCCGCCGCGGATCAGCATCGACGACGGTACGACCGCGTACCACGCCTGGAGTCGCGGCACGACGGCGATCCAGACGGATCATGAGCTGTTCAACCGGACGCTCGCCCGGTCGCTGGCCGACCTCCGCCTCCTGATCAACGACGGACCCGGGCCGGGCCAGCGCTACGTCGCTGCGGGCGTCCCATGGTTCACGACCCTGTTCGGACGCGACGCTCTGATCTCGTCCTTCCAGGCGCTCGCGTTCCGGCCGCAGATCGCGATGGAGACGCTCGCCGTCCTCGCCGCCTACCAGGCAACGGAGACCGACGACTGGCGCGACGCCGAACCCGGCAAGATCCTCCACGAGCTGCGGATCGGCGAGATGGCCGGTGCCGGCGAGCTGCCCCACACGCCGTACTACGGCTCGGTCGACTCGACGCCGCTCTGGCTCATCGTGTTCGGGGCGACGTTCGACTGGACCGGCGATCGGTCGTTCCTCGACCGGTATTGGCCGAACGCTCTGGCCGCGCTCGACTGGATCGACCGCTACGGCGACATCGACGGCGACGGGCTCGTCGAATACAAGCGCCGTTCGACCCGCGGGCTCCTCAACCAGGGCTGGAAGGATTCCGGCGACGCGATCCGCGATCGCGAGGGCCGCGGCCCGACGATGCCGGTCGCCCTCGCCGAGGTCCAGGGCTACGTGTTCGACGCGAAGCGGCGGATGGCGGGCCTGGCCAGCGTTCGCGGCGAGGCGGACCTCGCGAACCGCCTCATGGCCGAGGCCGAGGCGCTCCGCGAGCGATTCGAGGAGCGCTTCTGGGTCGAGGACCAGCGGTACTACGCGATGGCGCTCGACGGCGACAAACGCCACCTCGACGCGATCGCCTCGAACGCCGGTCACTGCCTGTGGTCGGGGATCGCCTCTTCCGCCCGAGCCCGCGACGTGGCCGACCGGCTGATGGGACCGGCGATGTTCTCGGGCTGGGGGATCCGGACGTATGCCGAGGGCCAGCCGGGCTACAACCCGATCGGCTATCACACCGGATCGGTCTGGCCCCACGACACCTCCTTGGTCGCGGCCGGGCTCAAGCGTTACGGCTTCAACGACGAGTCGAACCGCCTCGTCGGCCGCGTGTTCGAGGCCGCCCAGCAGTTCGACGAGTACCGCTTGCCGGAGCTCTTCTGCGGCTTCGACCGCGATCAGTCGGCCCAACCGGTGCCCTACCCGGTCGCGTGCTCGCCGCAGGCCTGGGCAGCCGGGGCGTCGTTCCTGTTCGTCGAGACGATGCTCGGCCTCCGGGCTCACGCGCCCGCGAACGAGCTGGAGCTGCATCACCCGACGCTGCCCGACTGGATCGGCAAGATCACCCTCACGAACTTGCGGGTCGGAGACGCGTCGGTGGACCTGCTGTTCCACCGCTGGCGGGGGACGACCAGCGCTGAGGTCCTCCGCAAGGTCGGCGACGTCTCGGTGACGATTCGCCTCTGAGCACCGCACGACGCGGGAACCAACGGCGAGGGAGCGATGGGGATGGCGACGATCGGGGACTGCGTCGTGGACGCGACCGCCCGGCTTCGCGAGGCCGGGTCGGAGACAGCGCGGCTCGACGCTGAGCTGCTGCTCGGATGGGCCATCGGCGCCGATCGGACGACGGTCGTCGCGCATCGCGACGGGCCGGTCGGCGCCGACGCCCTGGCCAAGTTCGAGGAGGCCGTCCGCCGCCGGGCAGCCGGCGAGCCGGTCGCCTACATCCGTGGGATCAAGGAGTTCCATGGGCTCGCGTTTGCCGTCGATCCACGCGGGCTCATCCCGCGCCCGGAGACCGAAACGCTCGTCGATGCCGCTGTGGCGGAGGTCATGGCCAGGCTCGCGAGGCGCCCGGGCGAGGCAGGCGCCGGGCCGGGCCGGGGCGGGGACCCGGTCCGCGTCGCGGACGTCGGAACCGGTAGCGGCGCGATTGCCGTCACCGTCGCCGTCGAGCTTCGAAGGCGGCGGGTGATCATGGGTCGGAACGTGACGATCGCTGCCACGGACGTCTCGCCCGACGCCCTCGATCTCGCCCGCGAGAACGCCGTCGGCCACGCCGCGGCCGACGGGATGCGATTCATCGAGGCCGATCTCCTTCCGCCCGTCCTTCCCGATGGCGGGGCCCCCCTCGATCTGGTCCTCGCCAACCTGCCATACGTTCGCTCGGACGCGATCGCCGGGCTGCCGATCGCTGCATCGTTCGAGCCGCGGCTCGCGCTCGACGGCGGCCAGGATGGCCTTGACGTGGTCCGCGAGCTGCTCGGCCGGCTGCCCGAAACCCTGGCGCCGGACGGCACCGCGCTGCTCGAGATCGGGGCCGACCAGGGCGAGAGTGCCCCGGCGGCCGTGGCCGCAACCCTTCCCGGCTGGCGGGCGACGGTCCTCCCGGATCTCGCCGGCCTGCCGCGCGTGCTTCGCGTCGAACGGTGACGACGCCAGCGGCGACATCGGCAGAGACACCGGCGCCGCGAGCAGCGACGACGACGCCAACGACCGCGTCGCCGCCGGCCCGGCCGAAGCCCGGCTTCCCGATCGAGCTGATCGCGCTCGATCTCGATGGGACGCTGATCGGCGAGGACCTCGTCCTCGGGCAGCGGACGCTCGAGGCGATCGCCGCCGCTCGGAAGCGTGGCATCGCGGTCTCGATCGTGACCGGCCGGATGACGTCGAGCGCGTTGCCCTTTGCCCGGGCGCTCGGCCTGGTCGACCCGATCGTCGCCTACCAGGGAGCGCTCGTCCGGGCGCTGCCGCCGCCATCGCACGATCCGCGCCTCGGCCGGATCCTGGCCCACCGCCCGCTCGCCGCGGCCGCCGCCCGGGACGTCATCGGGTGGGCGAAGAGCGTTGGGCTCGAGCCGCACGTCAACCACCTCGAGCGATTCATCATCCAGGCCGACGACCCGCGGGCCGAGGACTACTCCTCGTGGCTCGGCGCCCGGGCCGACGTGGTCCCGGATCTCCGGGCGTGGCTCAGCCATCCGATCTCGAAGGTGATCTCCGTGGCCGCCGCCGACGACCCGATCCCGGAGTCGGTGCTGGCCGAGGGGCGGCGGCGGTTCGCCGGCCGGGCCGCGGTCACGATCAGCCACCCGCGGTTCCTCGAGTTCCTCGCCCCGGGTGTCTCGAAGCTGGTCGGCGTCCGCCACCTCGCCCGACGCGCGCGCGTTCCGCTCGGGCGCGTCCTCGCGATCGGCGACCAGTTCAACGACGTCGAGATGATCGCCGGCGTCGGCCACGGGGCCGCGATGCGCAGCGCACCGGCAGCGGTCCGCGTGGCGGCTCGATACATCGCGCCGCCCGTCTCCGAGGAAGGAGCCGCCCAGCTGATCGAGCAGCTCGTCCTCGCCTCCCCGGAGACTGCGGCACGGAACGCCGCGAGGCTCGCGTCCGCGCGCGACGCGAAGGTCGAGCCGGCGGCGTGACCGTCCGGATCGTCGCAGACGATGCCGCAGGACGCGCCGCGGCCGTCGAGGTGCTCCGGGCAGGCGGGATCGTCGCCCTGCCCACGGACACGGTCTACGGGATCGCCGTCGCGCTCGACACGCCGGGCGGCATCGAGGCGTTGTTCGCGGCCAAGAGACGGCCTCCGGACCGGGGAATCGTGCTGCTCCTCGGGGACGCCGCCCAGGCGCCCTCGATCGGCCAGTGGCCCCCGGCCGCGGCGGCCCTTGCCGCGACGTTCTGGCCGGGGGGCCTGACGCTCGTCGTTCCGCAGCGACCCGACGTCCCGCTGCCCGCCGCACTGACCGGTGGCGCGGCCACGATCGGGCTGCGGGTGCCCGATCACGATGCGCCGCGCACCCTGGCCGCCGCCCTCGGCCCCCTCCCGACGACGTCCGCCAACGTCTCCGGCGCTCCCGAGGCCCGCGACGCCAACGAGATTCTCGCCCAGCTCGGCGATGCGGTGGCGTTCGTTCTCGACGGCGGGCCGGCCCGGGGCGGTCCTGCTTCCACCGTCATCGACTGCACCGTCGAGCCGCCGCGGATCCTGCGCGCCGGTGCGATCCCCATCGAGGCACTCGAGGCCGTCCTCGGTCGCCGGATGGAGCGACCATCCGATCGACCGGCGGCGCCGTCGCCCGGCGTGGGAAGATAGCCCCGACGACGCCCCGGCCCGCGATCCCGATCGACGGCGCCCGGCGCGGTGCGCGATGCTGAGACCCGGCTGTCGACCGGCTCGACGGAGGAGGCGTGAGGATGGCGATCAGCGAGCAGGTCCGTCCGGGCGCCACGATCGCCGACGTCGACCCCGAGCTGTGGGCGGCGATGGAGGGCGAGCGCCATCGCCAGCACGACAAGATCGAGCTGATCGCCTCGGAGAACTACACCTCGGCCGCGGTCATGGAGGCGCAGGGCAGCTGGCTGACGAACAAGTACGCCGAGGGGCTGCCGGGCAAGCGCTACTACGGCGGCTGTGAGTTCGTCGACGTCGCCGAGGACCTTGCCCGCGACCGGGCCTTGAAGCTCTTCCCCGGATCGGAGCACGTCAACGTCCAGCCCCATTCGGGCGCCCAGGCCAACATGGCCGCCTATTTCAGCGTCATCGAGCCCGGCGACCGGATCCTCGGGATGAAGCTCGACCAGGGCGGCCACCTCACGCACGGCATGAAGCTCAACTTCAGCGGCCGGCTGTACGAGGTTCACGCGTATGGCGTCCGCGAGGACACCGAGCGGATCGACTACGACGGGTTGGAGGCGCAGGCCGCCGAGGTTCGCCCGAAGGTCATCGTCGCGGGTGCCTCGGCCTATCCGCGGATCTTCGACTTCGAGCGAATGGCCGCGATCGCCCACGGCGTCGGGGCATTGCTGTTCGTCGACATGGCCCACATCGCCGGGCTCGTCGCGGCGGGCGTCCATCCGTCGCCGTTCCCGCACGCCGACATCGTCACGACGACCACCCACAAGACGCTCCGCGGGCCGCGCGGCGGGATGATCTTCAGCCGGTTCGACCTGCCTGCCGAGGTCGACGCGACGGGCTTCCCGAACGTCAAAGCCGGGCCGTCGGGAGAGCACGCGCTCGCGGCGACGATCGACCGGACGGTCTTTCCGGGCGTCCAGGGCGGACCGCTCATGCACGTCATCGCGGGCAAGGCGGTCGCGTTCCAACTCGCCCTCGGAGAGGAGTTCCGGCGCGATCAACGACGGACGATCGAGAACGCCGCGACGATCGCGGCGATCCTTGCGGAACGTGGCCTGCGGGTCGTGTCGGGCGGCACCGACAATCACCTCATGCTGGTCGATGTGACGTCGCGAGGTGTCACCGGCAAGCAGGCCGAGCACCTGCTCGACGAGATCGGGATCACGGTGAACAAGAACCAGATTCCGTTCGACAAGCAGCCGCCGAACACCTCGTCCGGGATCCGGATCGGGACGCCGGCGGTGACCTCGCGCGGGATGGGCGTGGCGGAGATGCGGGAGATCGCCGGAGTGATCGCCGAGGCGATCGAGCGGCACGACGACGCAGCGGCGCTCGCCGCACTGGCCGGCAGGGTCGTGGCGGTCAGTTCCGGGTTCCCGGTGCCGGGCGTCCACCGATGAGCGATGGCTGGCCGGCCCACGGCACGCGGGGGACCAGCCGGGCGTGAACCTCTTCACCCAGAACGCCGGCCCCGCCCTCCCGTACCTGCTGATCGCCTTCGTCGCCGCGGCCATCGTCTCGTTTCTCCTGACGCCGCTGGTCCGCCGGATCTCGATCCGCTACGACGCGATCGACCATCCCGACGAACGACGGGTCAACGTCAACCCGGTGCCGCGGGGCGGCGGCGTCGCCGTCGCGGTCGCGTTCATCGGCGTTGCGACCGTGGTGCTCGGGCTCAACGCCCTGATCGGGTTCGCGCCGGTTCCGACCAATGTCGACCTGATCGCCCTGATCGGCCTGCTCGTCGGCGGGGCGCTCGCGACCGCCTTCGGTGTCATCGACGATTACTTCGACCTGCGCGCCCGCTGGCAGTTCGCCGGGCAGCTCGGGCTCGCCCTGTTCGCGATCGCGATGGGCTACGTGGTGGTGTTCGTCGCCAATCCGCTCGGGAGCGGCCCGCGGGACAGTCTCCTCTACCTCCCGACACCGATCGCGATCGGCTTCAGCGTCCTGTGGATCGCGGGCATGATCAACAGCATCAACTTCATCGACGGGCTCGACGGCCTGTCGTCGGGCATCGGTCTGATCGCCGCAGTCACCCTCGGCCTGATCAGCCTGACGCCGCAGGTCCCCCAGCCGTACATCGCCGTGCTGTGCTTCATCCTGGCGGGATCGCTTCTCGGGTTCCTCCACTGGAACTTCCACCCGGCGACGATCTTCACCGGCACGAGCGGCGTGATGTTCCTCGGTTACACGCTCGCCCTGCTGTCGATCCTCGGAACGGCCAAGGTGGCGGTCGCGATGCTCGTCCTTGGTGTCCCGATCATCGACGCCTTCTGGATCATCGTTCGGCGCGTGGCCGGCGGCCGCTCGCCGTTCTCGCCTGACCGCGGCCACCTCCACCATCGCCTGCTCGATGTCGGGCTGTCGCACCGCCAGACCGTCCTGCTGATCTACGGGATCTGCATTGCCCTCGCGGTGCTGGCCCTGTTCCTGTCGGGGCTGACCCAGGTCTTTGCGTTCATCGGCGTGTTCGTCGCCAGCGGCTTCATCCTCTTCATCCTCGCCCGCGGCAGCTTCGCCACAAGTGTTCCGGAGACCGACGCAGAGGCCTGATCAGGTTGCGTGCTGCGTCCCCGCGCCGTCGGCGGTTCGGGGCAGGACCGTCGGCGGCCAGAGAGTCGGAGCGGTGCGCTTCGCGCCGGAGCGGGGTGATCGGCAGACGGGCGACCCGGTGCTAGGATCGGCCGGCCGGTCGCCAATCAGGCCGACCTTCGGCTCGGGGTAACCGTCACTCGTGGAATTGATCGTCGGGGTGCTCGTCGTCCTCGGCCTCCTCGCGGTCGTGACCAGGTTCATCACCCGCGATGCGTCCGGCCAGATCCGGCTGCCCAGAGTCGTCGACGACTCGATCGGGATGTGGGCGCTCCGCCGCATCACGGGTCGTTCGCTCGGGGAGCGGCCGCTGGACGACGGGGTCCCGGACGGCGTTGCGTCCGACGCGAACGTTTCGGATGCGACGCAGGCCGGTCTCGGCGCGATCGCGGCGGCCGGCTCCGCGACCGGCGCGGCGGATCCTGTCAGCGGCCCGGCCCGCTCCGCGCCGATCGCCTCGCGTCGCGCGTCGTCGACGATCGGCATGAGCCCCACACCCGTCCACGACCTCCGCCGTCGGCAGCTGGCCGAGGCGCGCCGGACGGGGAGGCCGACGGCGATCGTTCCCGTCTTTGTCCGAGCCGGCCGACGCCGCAACCAGGCACGCACCAAAGGCATCCTCGGCTGGGTACCGCGCCTGGCTGCGATGGGCGCTGTCGCGGTGGTCCTGGCCCTGGCCATCATCGTCTTCGGCATCGTCGTGCTGCCTCGCGGGCCGCAGGGCGAGGTGCTGGACTCGACGGGGCGCCCGAACCTGTCGCCCCACTCTCAGATCGCCGCCGCGGCCAGCTCCTCCGCATCGGGGGCCGCGGCGTCACCATCGGTCGAGCTGCCGACGCCGTCCAAGGGAACCGTGGCTCGCAACCTGATGTTGCCGAAGGCGACGATCACGAGCCTCACGAAGAGCGCGATCAACGGCAGTACCCGATTGCGCCTCACGCTGAATTGGACCCTCACCGACACCGGATCCGGACTACGGAGCCAGCTCCTCCAGCGCCGGACGGACGGCGGCGCCTGGGTCGCGGTGACGCTGCCGTTGCCGTCGACGCGGACGGCGGCGTTCACGATGTCGCGCGGTCACACGTACGCGTTCCGCGTCCGCGGCACGGACCGATCGGGAAACGTGGGGCTGTTCGTTTACAGGAGCATCCGGATCTAGTGTTGGACCCGACGGACCCAGCGGACCGGTCGTGGCCCTCTGATATACTCCGCAGGCCTTGTCAGGTCAGCCATGATCGAGCCCGGCCGCGGGGGCGCGTACGCCGTCCTCTTTTCCGAGATCGGGCTTTCACTCCTGGTGACGACCCTGATCGGCGTGCTGGCCGGCCGATGGGTGGACGGCCAGCTGGGAACTCTGCCGCTCTTCGTGATCCTCGGCTTCTTCGCCGGAGCCGGCTCCGGAACCGTGATGATCATCCGGCTGGTGAGCAGGTTCCTCAAGACGTTGGATTGACCGGCCCCCGGGCCGTGAACAACCGGGATCGAGCGCGGCATCGGGCCGCGCTCCTGTGTGTGGAGGGAGCGTGTCGAGCGAGCAGGTCGCGACTGACGTGGTCGCCGGAGCCTCGGGAGATCCCCCTGCGGCCGAGCCGAAGGCCGGTCGCCGCATCTCGCCGCGCTGGGTCAGCCTGATCCTCGCCGTCGTTCTCGTCGACGTCATCGCGTTCATCGCTTTTCCCCAGACCCCGCGCGGCGGCGCCGCCGGCGAGGCCTGCTCCTTCCCCGCCTGCTTCATCCAGAACAGCCTCGAGTTCCCGGCGCCCAGAACGGTCGTCGATTTCGACCCGTCGGCGGAGCCGCCACCGCCGGTCGGGGTCTACTTCCACCCGAGCATCAGCAACACGATCCTGACGATGTGGCTGGTCATGGCGATCGTCCTCGCCGGGGCAATCCTCATGGTCCGCGGCGCCAGGTTGATCCCCGGCCGGGCGCAGAACGTGATCGAGACCGTCTACGAGTTTCTGAGCGACTTCGGTGTCGGCATCGCCGGGCCGACCGCTCGGCCGTACATCCCGATCTTCGCGGCGGCGTTCCTGCTCATCCTGTTCGACAACTGGATCGGCCTCGTGCCGCCCGTCGGCAAGATCGACCTGCTGCGGGCGCCGTCGAGCGACGTGAACATCACGATCGGCATGGCCCTCGTCAGCTTCTCGATCTTCCACATCGAGGGAATCCGGACGCTGGGCCTGGGCGGCTACCTCGGCAAGTTCTTCCCGCTCTACGAGTTCCGCAACGGCATCGGCGCCGGGATTCTCGCCCTCTTCGTCGGGCTGATCGAGCTCATGCTCGAGTTCGTCAAGCCGGTCACGCTGTCGATGCGCCTCTTCGGCAACATCTACGGCGGCGAGGTCGCTCTCGGCGTCATCACGACCCTCACCGTGAGCCTCATCCCGGTCCTGCTGATCTCGCTCGAGCTGATGCTCAACGCGATCCAGGCCCTGATCTTCAGCGTCCTGACCCTGATCTTCATCGTCCTGGCCATCGAGAGCCACCACGAGGAGGAGGGCCACATCGCCGAGGAGGCGATCAACCTGATCGAAGGCAAGGAGCCAGCGGGGCTCCAGCCCGCCCACTGACGCGCCGCTCGCGGCGCGCCTGACCAAGGTTCGCATCAACCCGGGCGGCCCCGCCCGGGACCAGGAGGACTCTCGAATGGAACACATCGGCGCCGGTCTCGCCGCCCTCGGGGTGTTCGGCCCCGGCATCGGCATCGGCATTCTCGCCGGCATGTCCGCCCAGGCGATCGGTCGCAATCCCGACGCCGCCGGCCAGATCCGCGGCATCGCGATCATCCTCGCGGCGTTCGCCGAAGGCCTCGGCGTCCTCGCGATCGTCGTCGGCCTGCTCTCGATCTTCATCAAGTAGCCCACGACTCGGCGGGCATCGGAGAACCCATCGTGGATCTGCTATCCGTGGCGTCGGGCGTCGGCCATCAGGTTGTCAGCCTCAGCGCCGAGACCGAGCCCCTGTTCCAGATCAACCTGTTCCAGGTGCTCATCGGCGCGGCCAACTTCGTGATCTTCCTCGCGATCATCTGGAAGTTCGCGTTCACGCCGATCTCGAAGATCCTGTCCGACCGCAAGGAGCGGATCGAGCAGGGCCTGAAGGACGCGGAGCAGGCGCGCCTCGATCGCGAGAACGCCGAGGCCGCCCGGATCGCGACCCTCCAGGAGGCGCGCCGCGAGGCAAACGACATCCTGGCCCGATCGCAGAAGGTTGCCGAGGAGTCGCGCGAGCGCGATCTGGCCGCGACCCGCGAGGAGCTCGAGCGCGTCCGTGTCCGGGCCAGCGCCGAGCTCGAGTCGGAGAAGCAGCGAGCGATCGCCGATCTCCGGGCGGAGGTCGCCGACCTCGCCCTCCGGGCGGCGGGCAAGGTCGTCGGCGAGACGATGACCGACGACCGCCAGCGGCGCCTGGTCCAGGAGTTCCTCACCGAGACGGGCGCTCCGGCGAGCCCCAAGGAACGCACCAGCTGATGGCCAAGCGCGACAGCGCGCCGCGGCGCTACGCCGAGGCCGCCTTCCAGCTCGCCAGCCGGGACGACGCGATCGAGACGTGGCGGCGCGAGCTCGAGCAGGCGGACGCAGCGGTGGACGGGCAGCTCATGGACGTCCTCGCCAACCCGGCCCTGCCGCTCGACGAGCGGCTCGACGCGGCGAACCGCGTCCTGGCTGACCTCGGCCAGTCCGTCCGGAACCTCGTTTTCCTGCTCGTCCGGCGCAGCCGGATCGAACAGCTCCCCCGCGTCGTCGCCGAGTTCATCCGCCTCGATGAGCGTCGCCAGGGGATCACCCACGCCACCGCGACGAGCGCGGCGCCGCTGACCGACATCGAGCGCAAGGCGCTCACGGCTCGCCTCGAGCAGATGACCGGCGGCCGCATCGCCCTCGAGACCGACGTCGACGCGGGCCTGCTCGGCGGGCTCGTCGTCCGGGTCGGCGATCGACTCATCGACGGGAGCGTCCGGGGTCGCCTCGAGCGGTTGCGGAATCAGCTCGCGTCGGGCGCCCTGTAGGAGACACCGCTCATGGCCATTCGTTCCGACGAGATCACCAGCATCATCAAGTCGTCGATCGACTCGTTCGACGCGGCGACCGAGACGCGCAGCGTCGGGACGGTCGTCGAGGTCGGTGACGGGATCGCCCAGATCTACGGGCTCGACGGCGCCCTGGCGTCCGAAATGCTCGAGTTCCCGGGTGGGGTGATGGGCATGGCCCTCAACCTCGAGGAGGAGACGGTTGGCGCCGTCATCCTCGGCGACAGCCGGGCGATCAAGGAAGGCGACACCGTCAAGACGACCGGTCGCGTGGTCGAGGTACCCGTCGGCCAGGCCCTCCTCGGCCGGGTCGTCGACCCGCTCGGGCGGCCACTCGACGACAAGGGCCCGATCGCCGCGACGAAGACGATGCCGGTCGAGAAGATCGCCCCGGGCGTCATCGTCCGCAGGTCGGTCGACACACCGGTCCAGACGGGCATCAAGGCGATCGACGCGCTGATCCCGATCGGCCGCGGCCAGCGCGAGCTGATCATCGGCGACCGCCAGACTGGCAAGACCGCGATCGCGATCGACACGATCATCAACCAGAAGGGCAAAGGCCTCGTCTGCATCTACGTGGCGATCGGCCAGAAGCTCTCGACCGTCGCCCAGACCGTGGCCATCCTCGAGAACAAGGGCGCGATGGGCCACACGATCGTCGTCGTCGCCGGAGCCGAGGATCCCGCGCCGCTCCAGTACCTCGCTCCGTACGCCGGCGTGACGATGGGCGAAGAGGTCATGAACAACGGCGTCGAGGTCGAGGGTCAGGGCCTCGTCAAGGACGCCCTGTGCGTCTACGACGACCTCAGCAAGCACGCCTGGGCGTATCGCGAGATGTCGCTCCTGCTGCGCCGCCCGCCCGGCCGGGAGGCGTACCCGGGCGACGTCTTCTACCTCCATTCGCGGCTCCTCGAGCGGGCCGCCCGGATGAACGAAGAGAACGGCGGCGGCTCGCTGACGGCGCTGCCGATCATCGAGACGCAGGCCGGCGACGTGTCGGCGTATATCCCGACGAACGTCATCTCGATCACCGACGGCCAGATCTTCCTCGAGACCGACCTCTTCAATGCCGGCCAGCGGCCCGCGCTGAACATCGGCATCTCGGTATCGCGCGTCGGCTCGGCGGCCCAGACCAAGGCGATGAAGCAGGTCGCGGCGCCGCTCAAGCTGGATCTCGCCCAGTACCGCAGCCTCGCGGCGTTCGCCCAGTTCGCGTCCGACCTGGACAAGGCGACCCGCGACCAGCTGACCCGTGGCGAGAAGCTGTCCGAGATCGTCAAGCAGCCGCAGTACCAGCCGCTCGCGGTCGAGAACCAGGTCGCGATCCTGTATGCGGCCACGAAGGGCAAGCTCGACGACGTCCCGACCAGCCGGGTCAAGGACTTCGAGATCGGCTTCTACCGGTTCCTCGAGACCGAGCAGCCGAAGATCCTCGAGGAGCTCGGCAAGACGAAGAACCTGACCGCCGAGCTCTCCGCGGCCTTGGACCAGGCCCTCGACACCTTCCGCCAGAGCTTCAACGCCTGATGACACCGGTTTCCGCGCGATCGAGCTCGGTCTGGGGCCCGTTGCTCGCTGAGCGTGCAACACGGCGGTTGGGCGTTGGCGGGCTCGCCGATTCCAACGCTTCCTTCGTCGCCGCGCTCGCCCGCCGTGCAGAACGACGTCTGACCGACGTCTTCGAGGGGCGCGCGACCGCGTCGTTCGTCATGACGCTCGCTGGGCGTGCAACCGGCAGCGCGCGGACCATCGCCGGGGAGCCTGCTCATGGCTAGCCAGCGCGATATCCGGCGAAGGATCCAGTCGTCCAAGAACATCAAGCAAATTACCCGCGCGATGCAGTTCGTGGCGGCGTCGAAGCTGAAGCGCGCCCAGGAAGCCACCCTCGCCTCGCGACCGTACGCCGAGAAGCTCGACGAGGTCCTGGCCGACCTCGCCAGCGTGCTCAGCGGCGAGGACCACCCGCTCCTCGTCCGGCGCGATGCGGGCAAGCGGTTGATCGTCCTGATCACGACGGACCGCGGCCTGGCCGGCGCGCTGAACACGAACACGATCCGCTTCACCGCGCAGCAGATCACCGCGACCGGCGGCGACCTGGCCGTCGTCACCGTCGGCCGCAAGGGTCGCGACGCGATGCGCCGGGCGCGCGTGCCGCTCGAGGCCCACTTCGAGGGGTTCGGCGATCGACCATCGTTCGCCGACGTGCTGCCCCTCGCCCGGCTCGTCACCGACGACTACCTGGCCGGGACGTACGCCCAGGTCGACATCATCTACAGCCACTTCGTGTCGACGCTGACCCAGCGGTCCTCGCTCGTCGAGCTCCTGCCGGTGACCCCGGTCGAGGACACGAAGGGCATCCCCGGCAACCAGTTCATCTTCGAGCCGAGCGCGTCCGCGGTCCTCGAGCAGCTCGTGCCCCGCTACGTCGCGACGCGCCTCTTCCAGGCGGTCCTCGAGAGCAAGGCCAGCGAGGAGTCGAGCCGGATGGTTGCCATGAAGAACGCGACCGAGAACGCCGAGGAGCTGATCGAGGATCTGACCCTCGCCTACAACAAGGTCCGCCAGTCCAATATCACCCGCGAAATGATCGAGATCGCGTCCGGCGCCAAGGCCGGCTGACGCGAGCAGGAGGCAAAGAAACCCCATGGCGAGCGCCGCACCCGCCGCAACCGGCTCGGTGATCCAGATCACCGGTCCCGTCGTCGACATCGAGTTCCCGGCCGGCCGCCTCCCGGCGATCTACAACGCCGTCGCGATCCAACGGAAGGGCCTCCCCGACCTCGTCTGCGAGGTCCAGCAGCATCTCGGCAACAACTGGGTCCGGGCGGTCGCGATGACGACGACCGACGGCCTCGCCCGCGGCGTCGATGTGCTCGACACGGGCGGCCCGATCTCGGTCCCGGTCGGCGCGGTGACCCTCGGGCGCGTCTTCGACGTCCTGGGCAACCCGATCGACGGTAAGGAGGCCGTCGACCGTAGCAAGACCCTGCCGATCCACCGCAGTGCACCCGCATTCGACCAGCAGACGACCGAGGTCGAGGTCTTCGAAACGGGCCTGAAGATCATCGACCTGATCTGCCCATTCAAGAAGGGCGGCAAGATCGGGATCTTCGGCGGCGCCGGCGTCGGCAAGACGGTCATCATCCAGGAGCTGATCCGGAACGTCGCCCAGGAGCACGCCGGCGTGTCGGTGTTCGCCGGGGTCGGCGAACGCTCCCGGGAAGGCAACGACCTGATCGCGGAGATGACCGAATCGGGCGTCATCGAGAAGACCGCCTTCGTCTTCGGCCAGATGAACGAGCCGCCCGGCGCACGCCAACGGGTCGGGCTGACCGGCCTGACGATGGCCGAGTACTTCCGCGACGAGGAGAACCGCGACGTCCTCCTCTTCATCGACAACATCTTCCGCTTCACCCAGGCGGGTTCCGAGGTGTCCGCGCTGCTCGGCCGGATGCCGTCGGCGGTCGGCTACCAGCCGAACCTCGCGACCGAGATGGCCGCCCTCCAGGAGCGGATCACTTCGACGAAGAACGGCTCGATCACCTCGCTCCAGGCCGTCTTCGTCCCCGCCGACGACTACACCGACCCGGCGCCGGCCACGACGTTCGCCCATCTCGACTCGACGATCCGCCTCGAGCGCTCGATCGCGGAGCTCGGGATCTATCCGGCCGTCGACCCGCTGACCTCGACCTCGCGGGTCCTCGACCCGCTCATCGTCGGCCAGGAGCACTACGACGTCGCCCAGGAGACCAAGCGAGTCCTCCAGCGCTACCGCGACCTCCAGGACATCATCGCGATCCTCGGGGTCGACGAGCTCTCCGAGGAGGACAAGGCGGTCGTCGGCCGGGCCCGCCGCCTCCAGCGCTACGCGAGCCAGCCGTTCTTCGTCGCGGAGGTCTTCACCGGGCGTCCGGGCGCGTACGTCTCGATCAAGGACACGGTCGCGAGCTTCAAGGAGATCCTCGATGGCAAGGTCGACGACCTGCCCGAGCAGGCCTTCTTCCTCGCCGGCTCGATCGACGACGTCCGGGCGAACGCGGAGAAACTGGGCTCATGAGCTGGATGAGACCCTCGGAGGCCCGAGGTGGAGCTCATCTGGCCGAGCTCCCGCGAGGCCTCGCGACCCATCGGCCCGAGGACGGCTGATGCCCATCCAGCTCGAGATCGTCACACCCGAGAAGCTTGCCTACCAGGGCGAGGTCGACAGCGTCCAGCTGCCCGGAAGCGAGGGCGAGCTCGGGGTGCTGCCCCACCACGCGCCGCTCGTCTCGACGCTCGGCGCCGGCGAGCTGCGGCTGCGGAAGGGCAGCGAGGACGAGTTCTTCGCGATCGTTGGAGGATTCCTCCAGGTCCTGCCGGACAAGGTCGTCGTGATGGCCGAGACCGCCGACATGGCGTCCGAGATCGATCTCGAACGAGCCCAGGAGGCGCGCCGCAAGGCGGAGCAGGCGCTCGAGTCCGGCTTCGTTGAGGGCGCCGATCTTGCAGCGGCCAGGGCGGCCCTGCAGACCGCGCTGCTCCGGATTCGAGTTGCCGAGCGTCGCCACCGCGAGGGTCCGCGCCGGCGCGGCTGATCGTCCATGGCAGACGCCAAGCCGTTCCACTGGGAATTTACGCCCGAGGCGGTGACCCGAGAGGTCTTCCGGATCGAGGGCGGCGTCCCGCTGCGCGGCGAGGTGCCGATCAGCGGCTCGAAGAACGCCGCCCTGAAGATGTTCGCCGCGGCCACCCTCACCGGCGAGCGCTGCCGGTTCAGCAACGTCCCGGAGATCGAGGACGTGCGGGTCATGGCAGAGACCCTGCGCGACCTCGGCGTCGTGGTCGACCACCCGGAACCGAACGTCTACGAGATCGCCTCGGGCGACGTCGAGTGGCTGTTCGTCCCGCTCGAGGCGGCGGCCAAGATGCGCGCCTCGTTCATCCTCCTCGGCCCGCTCCTGACGCGGTTCGGGCGGGTGATCATCAGCAACCCGGGCGGCGACCGGATCGGGCGGCGGCCGGTCGACCTCCATGTCGAGGCGATGCGGACCCTGGGCGCGACGATCGAGTACCGCAACGGCTACTACTTCGCGACCGCTCCGGGCCGCCTGCGCGGGACCGAGGTCCGCTTTCCGTTCGTGTCGGTGATGGGCACCGAGAACGCGATGCTTGCGGCGACGTTGGCCGATGGCCACACGGTGATTCGGCCGGCCGCCCAGGAGCCGGAGGTCGACGACCTGATCGCGTTCCTCCAGAAGATGGGCGCCGACGTCGCCAGAACGTTCCCGGACACGATCGAGGTCCGCGGCAAGCGCCGTCTCCGGGGGGCGGACCACGACGTCCTGCCGGACCGGATCGAGGCCGGCACGTTCGCCATCGCCGGCGCGGTGACCGGTGGCCAGGTGACCCTGACGGGTGCGCCGTGCGACCACATGACGGCCCTGCTCGAGGTGTTCGCGCGGGCCGGTATCGAGGCCGAGTGCGAGGCCGACAGGATCATGATCGATGGCCGCCATGTCGCCGACGGCGGGTTCCGCGCGGTCGATATCCAGACCTCGCCCTACCCGGGTCTGGCTACCGATCTCCAGCCGCCGACATGCGTCCTGCTGACCCAGGCGAAGGGCGTCTCGACCGTCAACGAGGCGATCTTCGAGGACCGCCTCGAGTGGCTGACCGAGCTGAACCGGATGGGAGCCCGGGTCGACATCAACGACAATCACCACGCGACGATCCACGGCCGGACGCCCCTCCACGGGGCCGACGCCGAGATCGGGGACCTGCGGGCGGGTGCCTCCTTGATCCTCGCCGCCCTCGCCGCCGACGGTGAGTCGACGATTCACGGTGCACACCATGTCCAGCGGGGGTATGAGAACATCGAACGCAAGTTCGCAGACCTTGGCGCCAGAATCGCGCGCCTCGAAGAAGGGACCGATTCCACCTCCTCATGAAGATCGGCATCGACCTCGGCACGGCCAATATCCTCGTCTACATCAAGGGCAAGGGCGTCGTGATCACGGAACCGTCCGTGGTCGCGGTGTCCGACGACAACCGGATCGTGGCCGTCGGCGAGGAAGCCCGCGAGATGATCGGGCGGACCCCCGGCAACATCACCGCGATTCGCCCGATGAAGGACGGGGTGATCGCCGACTACGTCATCACCGAGGCGATGCTCCGCCATTTCATCAACAAAGCGACGAAGGGCCACATCGGGTTCTCCCGGCCGGAGGTGATGATCAGCGTCCCGGCCGGGGTGACCTCGGTCGAGAAGCGGGCCGTTCGCGACGCGGCGCTGAAGGCCGGCGCGAAGGAGGCGTACCTCATCGAGGAGCCTCTCGCGGCCGCGATCGGGGCGAACGTCCCGATCAGCGGACCGTCGGGCAACATGGTCATCGACATCGGCGGTGGTACGAGCGAGATCGCGGTCATCGCCCTCGGCGGGATCGTCGTCTCGACATCTTTGCGCGTCGGTGGCAACAAGTTCGACGAGCACATCGCGACGTACATCCGCAAGAAGTACAACCTGATGATCGGCGAGCGGACCGCGGAGGACGTCAAGATCCAGATCGGGACCGCCCTGCCGCTCGAGCGCGAGCTCCAGATGGAGGTCCGCGGCCGGGACCTGATCGCCGGCCTGCCGCGCACGATCCCGATCACGAGCTCCGAGGTGATGGAGGCAATCGAGGCCCCCCTCCAGCAGCTCGTGGCCGCGGTCCGGACCGTGCTCGAGCAGACACCGCCGGAGCTCAGCTCGGACATCATCGACAAGGGCATGGTGATGTCGGGCGGCGGCTCGCTGCTGCGGAATATCGACAAGCTCCTGACCCAGGTGACCGGGGTCCCGTGCCACGTGGCCGAGAACTCGCTCAATTGCGTGGCCATCGGGACGGGCCTGGCCCTCGAGCACTTCGACTTCTTCAAGAAGTCGCTCGTCTCGCAGGTCTAAAGGGCTGGCACCCTCGGCGATGCTGAGCACCCGCTCACCGAGGTCCGAGGGGGAGCTCCGCGACCCCATCGGCCCGAGGTTACGATTTTTCGCCGACCTCCACACCCACTCCCGGGCATCGTTCGACTCGCTCGCTTCGCCGGCGTCCCTCGTCCGGACCGCCGCGAGCCACGGCCTGACCCACCTGGCGATCACCGATCACGACCGGATCGACGGCGCCATCGAGGCCCGCGAGCGAGCGGCGGACGTCGCCCCCGACCTGACCGTGATCATTGGAGAGGAGGTCCGGACGGCCGAGGGCGACCTGATCTGCCTGTTCCTGAACGATGCGATCCCGCCCGGCCTGCCGGCCGAGGAGGCGATCGCCCGGGCCCGGAGCCAGGGCGCCCTCGTCGGCGTCCCCCATCCGTTCGATCGCCTTCGCGGCTCGCTCCTGCGCGATGCGCGGATGGAGCGGCTGGCCGGGCAGGTCGACTGGATCGAGACGTACAACGCGCGGATCGCGATCGGCAAGGGCAATCAACTCGCAGCCGAGTTCGCCCTCGATCACGGGCTGCCAGGGATCGCCGTGTCGGATGCCCATAGCACGTTCGAGGTCGGTGTCGCATACACGGTCTTGCACGCGGATCCGTCGACCCCGGCGGGCGTCCTCGCCGCCCTCGCGACCGCCGAGCTCGTGACCGGCCGGGCGTCGATCTACCTCCGGCTCCTGACGCCGCTCGCCAAGCTCGTCCAGCGGGCCCGCGGCAACGGCCGGATCCGTCCGACCGGTGGCGCCGCGGCCGCGGTTCGATGAGCGGCCTGCCCGGCTCGACCGGACCTCGCGGCGACTCCGGAATCGAGCTCGAGCGGCGGAGCGGGGACGAGCGGCGGTATGGCGAGGATCGCCGTGACCGTGTCTCGGGAGCCGGGTCGACGCCGCGGCCGACCGCCACCGCCGCCCTTGCCCCGACCGACGAGCGGCGAAGCGGCGACGACCGCCGTTCCGGCGAGGATCGGCGCACGGGCGAGACGGTCACCGCCGATCAGCTCTCGCTCGGGCGGCGCCTCCGCCAGCGACGGACGATCGTGTCGCTCGTCCTGCCGCTGTTCCTGCTCGTCCTCTTCGCCCGCGCCCTGCCGGGCTTCAAGCTCGACCAGGTGCCCGGGCTCATCCTCCAAGCCAACCCGCTCCTCCTGCTTGCGGCGTTCCTGGTGTTCTACGCCGGCTTCCCGCTGCGCGGCTACCGCTGGGCGCTCCTGATCCGGGGGACCGGGTTCCCCCTGCGCGTCCGGGACGCGACGGAGATCATCTTCATCAGCTGGCTCGTCAATTGCCTCGTCCCGGCCAAGCTCGGTGACCTGTACCGGGCGTACCTGCTGAAGATCAACAGCACGGTGTCGCTCTCGCGGACATTCGGGACCGTGTTCATCGAGCGGATTCTCGATCTCTTCGCGATCGTGACGCTCGGGTTGGCGTCCGGCTACTGGTCGTTCCGCGGTCGGCTGCCCGGTGACGTCCAGGTCGTGTTCGCGGTCGGCGTCGCCGTCGTCGTGCTGCTCGCCGGCGGCCTCCTGACGATGCGCAACTTCGGCCGGCGGCTGATCACGGCCCTGCCCCTGCCGCATCGGGTGACCGAGTTCTACGACCGGTTCGAGGAGGGCGTCTTCTCGGCCGTCGGCCTGGGTGCCCTGCCGCGCCTGATCGTCCTCACCGCGCTCGTCTGGTCGACCGAGGCGATGCGGCTGTTCCTGGTCGTCGAGGCCCTCGGGTTCCCGGATGTCCACCTCGGCATCAGCGGCGCCTTCTTCGTCGCCCTGACGGGCTCTCTGCTGACGGCGGTGCCGCTGACCCCGGCCGGCATCGGTGTGGTGGAGGCGGGTGTCGTCTTCGTCCTGACGGTCGTCTACAACATCGACCAGTCGCAGGCGCTCGCGATCACGGTCGTGGACCGCGTGATCAGCGTCCTGTCGATCATCGGCCTCGGATCGCTCGCCTACTGGTTCTCGCCGAAGCGCCGAGGGATGGGCGTCGAGCACCCCGCATCGGCCAAGGTGCGCGGCCCGGCCTGACGCTCGCCGGACGGATCGGCAATACATCCGCAACGCGAATGGTGGCCGCGCGCATATCGAGCGACCGTCCGACGCCCTTCTGTGGACGGATGTGGACTCCGTTTCCGCGCCGATCCGTCTCGTTGCACCGGTCGCCTCCGGCCGATTTCGTTTGCGACCGCGGAACCAGCGGCCCGATCCGCCGCCACGACGACCGTCGTATCTCAGGGGAGGGACCGGAGTCCCATGCCCGCTCCAATCCGCACCGCCGCGTACTCCACCAGACTGGCGCGCTGGACCACCGCGCCGCGGGGACCGCGAGGGTACCAACGGGTGATACAGGAAGACCCCGTCTGTTCGTGATCATGCGGACATCGCGTCACCACCCGACTGCGCGAGACACGGAGCGCCGTACGACGTCATGACCACCCAGAACGGTCGCGCGTTCAACGAATGGCTGCGAGCCCAGCTCAAGGCCAAGAAGATGTCGCAGCGGCAGCTCGCCCAGCAATCGGGTGTCGACCACTCGACGATCTCGCGGCTGATCCGTGGCGACCGGATGCCGTCCCTCGGGACCGCGACGAAGCTCGCCCGCGGGCTGCGCGAGCTGCGCGATGACGCGGACACGCCGCAATACCTCGGTCTCGTGGCCTCGGGGGCGACGAATCCGACCGCTCGCGTCGAGTACGCGCTGCGAGCCGATGAGCTCCTCAGCGAGCCTCAGGTCCGCCAGATCATGGAGTACTACCTGGCCGTCCGGATGCGCCGCTTCGGCCGCGCGTTCCAGCCATCCGAGCCTACGTCCAACCGTCCGCCGGATCGCCCGATTGCGCGATCTGCACCGGTTGGCCAGGGCCCGGTCGTGGCGGGCGTCGGTCAGGCGAGCTCGAGTCAGGTCGGCCAAACCCGCATGGGAACGATCCGGCCGATGGGCCGCTCTCTCGGCCGGCCAGGGCGACCGTAGGCAGTCGCCGCGTAGCCGGCCTGGAGTAGCCCAACCACATCCTTCTCCAGGGCACGGCCCGGACGCCCTCCACGTCCGGGTCTCGGGGACAGCGAACGCCGGCATCTGGGGTGCCGGCGTTCGCACTTTCGTCGCGCCGGAACGACGATGGCGGCGTTGCCGCCTGCGGTTCTCGCTCACGGCCACCTTGCCATCCTCGCCCCTGCGCGACGAAGCGGTCAGCCGGACGGGCGATAGACCGAGATCCAGCGGCCTGGAGCAGCTTCGAATCGATCGATGAACACCTCTGTCGCGCGGTCGCCGATCAGGGCGTCCTCGGCCGCGCCCCCGCAGTCGGCGCCGATTGTGGCGCGGAAGAGCTGATCGCAGAGGATGACTCTGGTCGCCGTGGGGCCACCCAACGCGGCTCCGTTCCCGCCGGCCGGCAGGACCTCGGCGGAAGCTGCCTCGAGCGGCATGCGGAGCGCCTCATCGCTCTTGAACGCGGGGAGGCTCGCGAGGACCAGCGGTCCACGGCCGGCGTCCGCAATGACCCGAGCTGCGCCGACCTGAGCTGCCTGCCAACCACCGTCCGGGGCGGCCGCCGGCGGCTGCGTCGTGACGTTCCAGCCGACGAGCGCGACGACGACCGCTGCAGCCAGGGCGCCATTGGTCGGGGCGGGTCCACGGCGAGCGCCCGCGAACGAGCCACGCTTCACCAACGACGCGAGCCCGACAGCCACCAGGACGACCACCATTGGATCGGCGAACGCGTGGTAATGGTCGTTGGGCAGGCCGGCGACGACCGTCGCCAGGCTCGACGCGCCGACCGCCAGGGCGACGACCGTCCAGACCAGGCCCAACGCCAGCCAGCGGACGGCGGTCCGCTCGTCGTCAGTACCACCCGTGGCGGTTCCGCCGGTGTCGGCGGTCCCCAAAGCGGCGTCGGGCCGTTCGCGCCCCAGCCAGCCCCGCCAGACCGCGAGGCCCACGACGAGGGAAGCGGACAGGACAGTGGCCCATGGCGCCGCCGTGATCAGGCCGGTCAGCGGCCAACCGAGGACGCGCAAGCCGACGATCGGCAGCCGGGCCGGCAACGCGATGCTCGCCGGGCCTCCGCCACCGGTCACGAACGCGATGGCCGCGCGGAGCTCGGAGGCGTCGCTGCCGAGCTCGTGGATCGCGAGTGGGACGTAACTGAGGAGGGCGAGCCCGAGCCAGCCGAATGCCATTCGCGAGACGGCGACCGCGCCGGGCCGGTCGCGGCGGCGCCGGCGTCGTCGCACGTCGGCTACGAGGAGGCCCGCGATGACCGGCGTCAGGATCGCCCCGAGCACGTGGCAGTGCATCGTGACCACCGCCGCCGCGCCCGCCACGAGCCACCAGCCGACGCGCTCACTGCGCCACGCGTGCCACGCGGCGGCGAGGGCCATCGAGCTCGAGAGGGCGATCAGGTCCGGGTTCCAGATGAAGATCGACTCCTCGACCGCACTCGACGACACGGCCAGGAGGAGGGCCGCCAGGACCCCGGCCAACGGGCCCGCGATCGACCGCGCGAGCCAGCCCGTGACCGCCACGGCCGCAACCCCGCCCAGCGCGATCCAGGTCGTGACGGCGACCGGGTCGGCGTGCGACAGAGCGGCGGCCGGGGCGAGCAGGAAGTAGTAGAGGACGCCGTGGTGGAAGTCGCCGATCGAGGTCGGCGGACCGAGCAGCGGGATCCGGCCATCGAGCACGAGCGCCCGGAGGACGAGCATGTCGTGGCCCTGGTCGGCGTCCCACGTCCCCCGAACCGCGAGGTTGCCGAGCCGCAGGAACGCCGCGCCGACGAGGATCACGCCATAGGCGAGGATCTCGAATCGGCGGTCGAAGAGGATCGAAACGGGAGCCCGGCGTTCGGCGACCTGGGTCACGTCGATGCCGCGGCGCGCGGCGCCGCGCCATCAGGGCCGGGGTCCGCGGGGCTTGCCGCCCGCGCCCGGCTGCCGCGAAGCGTGAACGCCTCGGCAGGCAGGGGGTCGAGCGACTCGCCACGCGCCAGGGCCATCGCCCGGGCGAGGTTGATCGCGTCGTAGCCCTCGTCCATGCCGGGAGTCTCGAGGACGTAGGCCGCGTGAGCGAGGCGTGGATGGCGGAGGACATGACCCAGGCCGGCCTCGCCGATCTGGCCCGCTCCGATATGCTCGTGACGATCCGTCCGCGACCCGAGCTCTGATCGCGAGTCGTTGAGGTGGATCAGACGCAGCCGTTCGAGACCGATCCGCCCGTCGAAGCCGTCGAGGAACGCGTCGATCGCCAGCGGGTCGGAGAGCTCATAGCCGGCACCCCATGCGTGGGCGGTGTCCAGGCAGAACGTGATCCGGTCATCGGGCACCCCGGCCGCGTGGACAGACGTGGCGATCGCGGCCAGCTCGTCGAGGTCGGCGCCGAGCGCGAAGCCCGCACCAGCCGAGTTCTCGAAGGCGATCGTGGCGCGCGCGAGCGGGACTGTGGCTCCACCCGCCGCGGGTTCGCTCGGCGCCGCGCTCGTGTCGGGATCGATCTCCGCGGCGCCATCGTCGCCTGGCTCGGGCTCGTCCTCGGCGTCCAGCGCTCGCCGGACAGCCGAGCCAAGGTGCTCGAGCCCGGCCTCGATTCCGGCCCCGCCGTGTGACCCGATGTGGACGTTCACGAGCGCCGCGCCAAGCCGTCGCGCCGAGCGCAGCTCAGCCGCCAGCATGGCGACGGATCGTTCGTGATACGCGGGATCGCTGCCGGCGAGATTGATCAGATAGGACGCGTGGATCACCAGGGGCTCGATCCCCGCGGAGTCGAGCCTGTCTCGGAAGGCCGGAATCTCCGGTGACGGCGCGGCCCGCCGCCGCCATTTCGTCGGGTTGTCGCTGAAGATCTGGAGCGCGGTCGCGCCGATCTCGGCGGCCCGCTCGGCGGCCTTGACCATGCCACCGCCGAGGGCAAGGTGGGCTCCGAGGCGTCGTCCGTCGGGCAGCATTCGCGCCATCGTAGCGGCCGCCATTCTGCTACGGTCGCCTGATGGAGGACCGTCCCGGGCTGCGCAAGCTGACCGAGCGGGAGAAGGTCGTTCGGGCGTTCCTGCGGGATGGCCGGCTTGTGTCGATCCCGGCAAAGCCGGGCAAGCGCGACCTTCTGCTGCCGGTGATTCTCGACCAGTGCTTCCCCGAGGATCGCGACTACGAGGAGAAAGAGGTCAACATGCGCCTCGCCCTGCTCCACCCCGACGTCGCGGCGCTGCGGCGGTATCTCGTCGACGGCCGGCTGATGACCCGCCAGGCCGGCATCTACCGGCGAGCGCGCCCCGCGGCGTCCGATTCAGTCAACCAGGACCCGGCTTGAGTCAGGCGCGACCCGCCCTGACCGATCTCGCTCGCTGCCGCGCCGCCTGGGTCAGCGATCAGTGGCGCCCATTCGATCGCTCGCTGCTCCGCCCCTTGCCCATCGTGTATTGGCCGCCGACGACCGGCTCGATGAGCCCGAGGTTGCCGTCGCGTCGCTGGTAGAGGATCTGGACCCGTTCCGACTGGGCATCGACGTAGACGAAGAACTGGTGGCCGAGCTCCTCCATCCGGGCGACGGCGTCCTCCTCGAACATCGGCTCGATCGCGAAGCGCTTCGACTTGACGATCCGGCGCTCGGACCCGCCCTCCGCGGTGCCATCGGCGATCTGGCGGAGAAGGACCTTCTCCTGGTCGGGGCGGGCCCGGATCCGTGGCTTCTCGAGATGGTCGACGGCGCGCCGCTCGAGCTTGTCGACAACCTCGTCGACCCCGGCCCGATGGGTCTCGGCCGCCGCATGGGTCCGCAGCGTTCGCCCATCGATCACGAGCGTGACCTCGACGATGTGCGAGACGGCCGCGCTGCGATGCTGCTCCACCGAGAGCTCGACGAGAGCGTCGCTTCGATCGTCGAGAATGCGCTCCAGCCGGGCGAGCTTGCGCTCGGCGTACCTGCGGACGTGGTCGGGGACGTCAATGTTCTTGCCCTTGACGATCGTCCTCACGCTGATCTCCCCAGAGGCCGATTTGCCTCTCGCTCGTCGCGACCCGGGATGCGTTTGGGCCGGCGCGACACGCGGATTGGCGCGGTTCGAGTCTACACCCGGGCCGGATCGCCTTCGGACTCCGGGCCGAGGTCCGAGCGTTGCGGAAGCGGTGCGAACGGCGTCAATTCGATCGCTTCATTAGGCGGCAGTCGCGCTCAACGCTCCCGCGCGACCGTGACCGCGGACACGCCGATCGCGCCCGCGGCGAGCAGGGGAGCGGCGCAGGCCGACAGCGTCGCACCGGTCGTGATGACGTCGTCGACGAGGACGATCCATCGCCCGGCGAGGGGTTGGGGTGATCCGGTTCGGCGGCCGCCCGGCACCGCCTTCAGACGGAACGCGCCGCGCACGTTCGTCGCCCGCGTCACCCGGTCGAGGTCGAACTGGGCGACCGTCGCCCGGGCGCGCTCGAGGATCGGGGCACACGGGAGGCTGAGGCCGACCGAGGCGGCGCGGGCGATCAACTCTGCCTGGTCGTAGCCGCGCTGACGCGCGCGGTCGGCATGAACGGGCACCGGCACGAGGACGTCGCCGCCGGCCGCAGTCCGGGCCCAGCGCCGGGCGATCGCCTCGCCCAGAGGTACGGCCAGGCGGGTCTCGCCGCCGTACTTCAGCTGGAGGAGAGCTCGACGGACCAGGCCGCCGAACGGGGCGCACCATTCGAGCTGGAGGATGGTCGGCGGCAGGTCCGATGGCAGCCCGATCGGGATCCCCGCTGGCTGGTCGAGCCGCGCATCGAGCGCCGGCAGGCAGGTCGCACAGATCGGCGAGCCCTCGCGGCCACAGCCCGGACAGCGTGCCGGAAAGGCCAGGTCGAGCAGTCGGTTCGGGATCGACACGGCCGCTGCCATTGGGCCGATCATCACAGCCGGCCCTGCACCGGCCCTTCGCGTTGGCTTCGCTGCCGGTTATCGAACGTCAGGCAGCAGCCTCGATCGCGATCTGATCGCCCACAGACGTGCCGGATGCCGCGATCGTCCCGACCGGGAGCTCGAGGACCCCATGGGCACCCCGGACGAGCGGCACGAGCCCCCGCCAGGCCGGAAGCCGCGGATGGACCGACAGCACGGGCCGCGCACCGTCGATATCCGGCTTGCCGACGAATACCACGTCGATCGCGAAGCGCATGAACATCATGTGGATGCCGTTGCTGGCGGGCAGCCACAGCCCGGCTCCGGCAGGCAGCGACGCCCGCCCCATCAGGCCCATGAACTTCGCCCAGAGGCTGTCGGCCGACTCGAGCTCCGTGGCGAGGACGGTTCCGCGCGTCACATTGCGCGCGCTCAGCACGGCATCCTCCGCACCACCCGCTCACACCACGGCACGCTCAGCACGGCACGTTCACCATGGATCCCGCCCACGCGACCTCACAGACACGGAACGGGCGCGCTCCCGCCGGGGTGCACGCCCGCCTCGATCGGCCTGAACGGGTCAGGCCTTGAGGTTCTGCATGATCAGGATGATCGCCGGCCCGAGGATGATGATGAACAGCGACGGGAAGATGCACCCGACCAGCGGGAAGAGCATCTTGATCGGCGCCTTGGCCGCCATCTCCTCCGCTCGCTGGCGGCGCTCGATGCGGAGCTGCTCCGACTGGACCTGGAGGACCTTGCTGATCGACACACCGAGCTGTTCTGCCTGGATGATCGCGCCGATGAAGTTCGTCAGCGGGATGACCTCGGTTCGGGGGACGATGTCGCGCAGCGCATCACGACGGGCCTTGCCGACGCGAACCTCGGCGAGGGCCCTTCGGAACTCGTCGATGAGCGGCCCTTCGAGCTTCTCGACGACCTTGGCAAGGGCCGCATCGAAACCGAGACCGGCGCGGACGGAGATCGTCAGCAGGTCGAGCGTGTCCGGGATCTGGAGCAGGATCAGGTGCTGGCGCTTGCGAACCCGGCCGCCGAGCCAGAACTCGGGGATCGTGTAGCCAAACATCAGCCCCACCACGCCCATCAGGATGCGCAGGACGGGCGGCAGGGCCATCACGCCGAGGACGCCGAACAGGAAGACGAACAGGATCCCGCCGACGATTGCGGCGACCGCCTTGATCCCGAGCCAGTCCGCGACGCGGAGGTTGCCCGGGTTGCCGGCCAGGGCCAGGCGCTTCTCGGCCTTCTCCTGGAACGAGTTGCTGGCCACGCGCGACATCCGGTTGGACAGGGCCGCCGCCAGAGGCCGGAGCGTTCGCTCGAGGAACGGCGCCTGCAGCTCGAGCTCCTCCAGGTTCTTGGCCTGCATCGTGCCGAGCTGGGTCAACCGGGCCTGGACCGGGTCGACCGATCGATTTCCGCCCGCGAGACCGAGGGCGATCAGGAGGATCGCACCGGCCGCCGCGGCGGCGATGATGAACGGAATTGTCTCGGTCATTGCCTAGACCTCGATGTCCACGATCTTGCGGATGAGCATGAACCCGATGAACATCATGAACCCGCCGAACGCGAGGATCACGACGCCGAGCGGCAGCCCGAGGGCCTCCGGCGGCTTTTCGAACATCGGCTGCATGAAGTTGGGAGCTGCGACGAAGAGGAAGCCGGCGAGGCCGATCGGGAGGAAGCCGACGACGTAGCCCGACAGTCGCTGCTGGGCGGTCAGGGTCCGGATCTCGCCCTTGATACGGATCCGCTCGCGGATCGTGTACGCGATCGAGTCGAGGATCTCGGCGAGGTTGCCGCCGACGGTGTGCTGGATGTTGATCGCGGTGGCCATGAGCTCGAGGTCCTCGGACCGGACCCGGCGGACCATGTTCTCCATCGCGGCCTCGAACGGCAGGCCGAGGTTGACCTCACGGATCACCCGGCTGAACTCGGTCGAGATCGGCGGGCGAGATTCACGAACGACGAGCTCGACAGCCTGCAGGAACGAGGAGCCGGCCCGGAGGCCGTTGGCGAGCAGGGTGATCGTGTCCGGCAGCTGCTTGTTGAACGCACCGAGCCGGCCGCTCTTGCGGCGACCCAGCCACAGCCGCGGAAGCATGAAGCCGAAGAACGCCCCGAACAGGAGCGCCAGCGGATGACGCAGGCCGGGCAGGCCGAGGGAGAACACGATGAACAGCAACGGGATGCCGACGATCGAGGCCGCCCAGATCGCGAGGAACTCGGACGGTTTGAGCTTGAGGTCGGCCCGTGCGATGTCGCGCGCGAGGTTGGCTCCGAAGTCCCGCGCCTCGACGACGCGGTTCAGCTGAGCCAGGGCCACGCTCTTCTCGAGCAGTTCGGCGAGACCGCCCTGTCCGGACGATTCGCCGGACTTGCCGCTCTCCCGGGCAGACGCGTAGCGCTCGAGCCGGGCACTCACGCCCGACCCGCTGCCGGACGTCGCGATGCCGATCGCGATCAGGAAGATCGCCGCGGCCGCCACCGCCGCGACGGCCAGCGTCATGACAGGCACAGGACAGTCCCCTTCCCGCTCAGTACGTGAAGCCGAAGAGGCCCGGCGGCAGATGGATCCCCATCACCTCGAACTTCTCGACGAACTTGGGGCGAATGCCGGTGGCCTTGAGGCGGCCCTGGATCTTGCCCTCGACGATCCCGGTCTGCTCGAAGACGAACACGTCCTGCATGACGATGACATCGCCTTCCATGCCCTGGACCTCGGTGATGTTGACGATCTTGCGCGTTCCGTCCTTGAGGCGGCTCTGCTGGACGATCAGGTCGACCGCCGATGCGATCTGCTCCCGGATCGCCCGGACCGGCAGGTCGACGCCGGCCATCAGGACCATCGTCTCGAGTCGCGACAGCATGTCGCGGGGGCTGTTGGCGTGGCCGGTCGACATCGAGCCGTCGTGGCCGGTGTTCATCGCCTGGAGCATGTCCAGCGCCTCGCCGGACCGGCATTCCCCGACGATGATCCGGTCGGGCCGCATCCGGAGCGAGTTGCGGACGAGCTCGCGGATCGGGACCGCGCCCTTGCCTTCGATGTTGGGCGGGCGCGACTCGAGGGTCACGACATGCTCCTGGCGGAGCTGGAGCTCGGCTGCATCTTCAATGGTTACGATCCGCTCGTCGTTCGGGATGAACGAGGAGAGGACGTTGAGGGTCGTCGTCTTGCCGGAGCCCGTGCCGCCGGAGACGAAGATGTTCAGGCGGGCCTCGACGCAGGCGCGCATGAAGTCGAACATGTCCGCGGTCGCCGTTCCGAACCGGACGAGGTCGTCGACAGTGAACGGGCTGGCCGAGAACTTCCGGATCGTGATCACCGGTCCGACCAGCGACAGCGGCGGGATGATCGCGTTGACGCGCGAGCCGTCGGTCAGGCGGGCGTCGACCATCGGGCTCGACTCGTCGACGCGGCGACCGATCGGGGCGATGATCCGGTCGATGATCCGCATGACGTGGTCGTCGTTCTGGAAGACGACGTTCGTCAGCTCGAGCTTGCCCGACCGCTCGATGTAGACCTGGCGAGGGCCGTTGACCATGACCTCCGAGATCGACTCGTCGCGGAGGAGGGGCTCCAACGGACCGAGGCCGATGATCTCGTCGGTGATCTGCTCGAGCATCCGGACGCGCTCGGCGCGGGTCAGGGCGAGGCCCTCCTCGTCGATGACCTTGCCGAAGATCTCCTCGATCTGGCGCCGGACCTCAACCTGGTTGGACAGGTCGAGCTTCGGGTCGAGATCCTGGATGACCCGGCTCTGGATCCGGAACTTGACGTCTCGAAAGGACTCCCGGACCGGCGCCTGGGTCATGAGGCGCTGGGATGCCGTCGCGGGAGGCGTGCCCCCGGCTCCGGTCGGCGGCAGGGACGGCAGCCCCGGTGCCGACGGCCCGGCCGGGCCGGCCCCTGGTCGGGCGCTCTCGATCCTTTTCAGCAGTGACATGACATCTGACCCCTTATCGCCACGCGAGGCTCGCTACCGACGAGATCATCGGAATGAGAACAGAGATTTCTTCGGCGCCGTCTTGCGGGTGTCCTCGCGCGCGCTCAGCACCCGCTCCCCGGCGACCGCCTGGGCCAACCGGAGAATGTCCTGGGAGACCTGGGCCTCCCGGTTGGATAGGAAGAAGGGTACGCCCCGATTGAGGGCATACACCACCGATCGACCGTCACTAACGATCGTGTGATCGACCTTGCGACCGATCGAGCTTTCCACGTCGGAGACGCGGATCCCGAGACTCGAGTCCGCCCGGTTCAGGACGAGCTTGATCTTGTTCGGCTCGTAGCCGAGCTGGTCGGCGACCTCGAGGAAGAGCCGCATGTTCTTGATGCTCGTGATCTCGAGGCTGAGCATCGTCAGGACAGTGTCCGCCGTGTCGAGGATCGCGAGGGTCGTCTCGTTGAACCATGACGTGCAATCGACGATGACCAGGTCGTGGTTCCTGCGGAGCGCCTCGAGGACCCGCTTCACGCCCGACGGCGTGATGAGCTCGGCCATCTCCGGCGAGGGCGGGGCGAGCAGGACGCGGATCCCGGCCGAGTGGTTGATGACGAACGTGTCGAGCGACAGCTCCGGGTCGCCGGCCTCGAGCTCAGGGACGAGATCCGCAATCGACTTGTTCTTCGGGTTCAGGTTCAGCAGGACCCCAACGTCTCCGAACTGGAACGAGGCGTCCATCAGCACGACAGACTTGCCGAGTTCCGTCGCCGCAGCAACCGCCAGGTTGACCGCGACCGTCGTCCGACCGACGCCGCCCTTCGGGCTGAACAGCGCAACGATCGAGCCGTACTGGCCGCCATCGTCGCCGGTCGCCGTCGATCCACCGCCCGGCGCGCCGGACACCACCGGCATCGCGTTCATCCGGGTCTGCTTGTCGCGCTCGCGCGTGTAGACCTGGCGGATCGAGGCGGTGAGCTCGTCGCTGCTGAACGGCTTCACGAGGAACTCGCGGGCGCCGGCGAGCATCGAGCGGCGGAGGTAGTCCGCCTCGCCCTGGACGGACATCATCACGACGGCCGCGGTCGGCACCTCGGACGAGAGCTTCTCGGTCGCGGCGATGCCGTCCATGTCCGGCATGTTGATGTCCATCAGGACGACGTCCGGAAGCATCTTGCCGGCCATCGCCAGGGACTCGCTGCCAGACGCGGCCGATCCCACCACCTCGATGTCGCTCTCGAACCCGAGGAGCTTGGTGAGGTGGTCGCGGGTCTCCGGAATGTCGTCCACGATCAGGACGCGGATCTGGTCGGCCATTGGTCAGTGGGTCCGGTTGCTTCTCGATGACGGGGCGGTGGTCGGAGTGACGGATCCCGGAGTGTCGGACGGGCGCGGGACCGGAGGTCCGTCGCGCCCGTCGCGCCGCCAGGGTCGAGTTCGTGGTCGCCTCCGCGACCCTGCAGGGTCGATTGGCTACGGCTTCTTCGTGGCCTGAGCCGGGAGGACGGCCTCCACGAGCTCGGGGATCGGCACGGCGAAGTCCTTGGTCAGGATCTTGAGGGTGACGCCGTTCGTGCCCGCTGGCGGCGGCGGAATGATGTTCCCCTTGGCGTCGCGCGGGAAGTCCGCGTTGGAGCGGAGGATCAGGCTCATCGAGCCGTCCAGCTGGGCGAACTTGATGATCTCGGACTGGGGTGCGGTGACGCCGAGGATGACGATCTCCTGCTGGCCGTTGAGCGAGACCCCGGTGCCGGAGGTCGGCGCGGGCGCCTGGCCATTGGCCGGCGCGGGCGCCGGCGGGAGCTGGCGGCAGAGGACCTGCATCCCCTCGACGAGGAGCTTGACGCTCGTGCCGTTGAGGCCGGCGACCACGGTGATCGAGTTGTCGGTGGGGTTGAGGGTCACCACGGGAAACTTGTCGCCGGTGAAGCCGACGACCGCGTCGACGAAGTCACCGCTGTTGATGACCGTGCCGACACCGGAGACCTGGTCGACCTGGACGGCCATCGCCCGGAGTCCGGTTGGCACGTCGATCGTCGAGCAGGCGGTCGAGCTGGTGTCGAAGTACGCAGCCTCGAGCTGGGTCCCGGCGGCGATCTTGCGTCGCGCGATGGCGCCGACGACGAGCTTCGTCGAGCTGAAGGCGGTGGTCTTGCGCTCCGTGTCGACCTTGAGGTCCTGCGTCTCCAGCATGTCCTCCGTCACGGTCGTCCCGAGCGGAATGTCCACCTTGGCGATGACGGCGGGCAGAACCGTCGGAACGGTCGTCGTCCCAGGGGGAGGGTTGTTGTTTGACCCCAGAAGGAGGGCAATCCCCACGAAGGCGATGACCGCCAGGAACACCCCGACGAGCAGGACCAGCCGATTTGAACGCTTCAAGTTAGTCTCCCCGAGCCGTGTGACAGGTGGCACCACTGTAGCATCGCCAAAAGGCGGCGCGACTATACCAAAGGGCTAGGACCATTAGGAAGAATCGGCAGGAAACCCCGCACGTCGCAAGGTGATTCGCAAGGTCCGGGCGATCTGACCGCCGGAAATCGCACCACACCGGACCACCCAAACCAAACGGCCCGTCCGGGCTGCGGACGGGCCGTGGATGGTGCCGTTTCGGAGGGTCAGCCGCTGACGGACTTCAGCTGGCTCCCGATGGTGCTGAGCTTGTCGCTGATCTGGCTGCCCAGGAAGAGCAACGCGACGATCGAGATAATCGCGATGAGGGCGAGAATGAGTGCGTATTCCGCGAGACCCTGGCCATCCTCGTCACGACGGAAGTACATGAGGATGCGGGCAATGGTGGACCGGATGATCATGAGTCACCTCCTTTCACCGGACCGAAAGTAAGCGCGGTCGGGGGCGGAAGGCCCCCGCACGATACCCGGCTTCAAACGGTAGGTCATACGGCTGACGTGTCAATAGCCCGAACGGTGGACACGGTGCGCCGACGCCTTGATGCGAAAGAGCCGCCGGGTCTGACGACCCGGCGGCTCACGTTCAGCCAGGTTCGGGGGTTAGACCGAGCCGCCGACCGTGCTGAGGATCTTGCTGACCTGGCCGCCCAGGAAGATGAGGGCGATGATCGCCACGATGGCAATCAGGGCGAGGATCAACGCGTACTCGGCGAGACCCTGGCCTTCCTCGTCGCGACGGAAATAAGCGATGAGAGCGTGCAGCATGAAGTGGGGTACCTCCTTTCCCTTCGGGCTCCCCGGCGCCGCCGGAGGCGGTCGCCACCATACGGTTCGTGTCTGACGCTGTCAATGCGGATGACGCACCGTGTGTTGCGCCCAGGACACGCGAAGAAATCGAAACGACCGCGGGAAGACCGGCGGTCGTCGTCGTCGGCGCGACCTGTCCAGTGTACGGGGTCGCTCGACACGCTTCCAGCGATCCCCGGATACAGCGAGGCCGCTGGACTGCTGTCCAACGGCCCCGTTCGTCGGTTGACGACGCTCGGTGGTTAGACCGAGCCGCCGACAGTGCTGAGGATCTTGCTGACCTGTCCGCCGAGGAAGATCAGGGCGATGATCGCAACGATCGCGATGAGTGCGAGGATCAGCGCGTACTCCGCGAGACCCTGGCCCTCCTCGTCCCGACGAATCGAGGCGAGGAACTGATGAATGAGCGCCATGCGGCAGCCTCCCTGGATGAGTACTCACCCCCGAGTGAGGGCTGCGCCATCTTTACAGAGACGCCACGGGAACTCCACTAGCCTATTCGTACCAAAACTGGTGCCCTGTCGACCCGTTGCGCGGCGGGACCGCCTTGGTCAGGACGCCGCGTCGATGGCGTCGCCAACGGCCGCGAGCACCGCGCTCAGCTGGCCGCCGAAGAAGACGAGGAGGATCACGGCCAGACCCGCCGAGAGCGAGAGGATCAGGCCGTACTCGACAACGCCCTGACCGCCACGAGGATCGACACCTCGATCCGCACCGGGCCAGATCGTCAGCGCCGGCCGTTCACGCAGGCTCGTCAGCGCCATCGCCGACCGTCTCCAGCTCCGCCCGGACGTGGAGCGTTCCGCCGCCTTCGCTCAGCTCGGCGACGATGCCGGTCGACGTCGCCCGTTGCTGGATCTCGCGCCAGGAGGACGCGGGCAACGCCACGATGGCCGCTTCGCGGGCCGCCGCCGACCTCGCCGCCGCCCGTTCGCGTCGCTCGACCATCATCGACTCGAGGGCCGGCGGCAAGTCCTTGCCGCTCCCCGTCATCGCTTCGGCCGCCTGGGCGACCTCGTCGTCGGCGTCGGCCATCTGCTTGGTCGGGTCGCGGTCGGCGGTGACTCGAGCCTCGACGGCGTCCTCGGACCACTCCAGGCGAATCGCGATTCGGTCGGGCCGCCCCTCGAGGTAGCCCGTGAGGGCCTCATCGATGATCCGGAAGAGGCTGCTTTCGACGTCGACCTCGATCCGTCGATCCTGACCGACGGACTCGAACTCGACCGAGATGCCGGCCCGCCGGCCTCTCTCACGGGCGGCTCGGCGGAGCGTTGGGACCAGGCCGAGATCGTCGAGGACCATCGGCCGAACGTCGAAGATGAAGGACTTCGTCGCATCGAGGGTCTGCTGGACCATCGACACGAGCAGGCGGAGCTCACTGCGGGCGCCTTCCGGGTCGCGCCCGAGCAGCCGCTCCACGATCTGCGCCTGGAGGACGATGTTCGTCAGGCTCTGGGCCGGCCCGTCGTGCATCGCCCGGGCGATCTCGCGGCGCAGATCCTCCTGGGCGTTCAGCACGATCCGCGTCATCGGCGAGCCGGCGCCTTCGCCGGCGGTCAGGCGGACGCCCCCGTGCCCTTCCGCCGGCAGTGCTCCGCCGTAGATCTCGCCCAGCTCCATGAGGCTGTCGCGGAAGCGGGCGAGGGTCTTGCGCTTGCCCTCGAGGACGTCCACCTGCGACTCCATGACCGACGCCCGCCGGGTGAGCGACACGAGCTGGGTGTTGAGGGCGGCGATGTCGGCCGCCGGCAGGTTGGTCGCCGACGCGAGCTTCTCGGTCGTCTGGACCCGCCGCTGCTCATGCCTCGTGGCCTCACTCTGGGCCTGGGCGATGAGCATCTCAATCTCGGTCAGCTCTCTGTCGAGCGAAGAGATCTCCTTGACGAGGCGAGCGGCCAGACCACCGTCGCTTCCCTCGGCGGCCGAGGAATCACGTTCGGGTGCGGACACGTGGCCGATCAGTCCTCCGGCATCCGGATCCAGCCCTGGCGCATCGCGTAGACAACGGCCTGGGTCCGGTCGTTGACCGACAGCTTGCGAAGGATCGAGCTCATGTGGTTCTTGACGGTCTGCTCGCTGATCGACAGGGCGTAGGCGACCTGCTTGTTCGTCATGCCCTGGGCGATGTTGTCGAGGATCTCGACCTCGCGCGGCGAGAGCGGGGCGAAGATCGGAGCGGCCTCCTGACCGTAGACCGCGAGCTCGCGAAACTCCTTGAGGACCCGCGAGGCGACGGCCGGCTTCGAGAAGACCTTGTCGTTGATCAGGTACTCGCCGGTGACGACCCGGCGAATGATCGTGACGAGGTCATCAGGCCCGACGTCCTTGAGGATGAACGCCGCCGCGCCGGCCTTGATCGCGTCGAAGAGGGCGTCCTCGTCCTCCGAGACGGCCAGCACGATGATCCCCGTGGAGGGCAGCTCGCGCTTGATCCGCTGAGTCGTCTCGATCCCGCCGGGGGGCGGCAGGGAAAGGTCCATGAGGATGATGTCCGGCGATGTCTCGAGGGCCCGGTCGATCGCCGTCCGGCTGTCGTCCGCCTCGCCGACGACCTCGAAGTCGGCCTCGCGCCCGAGGATGTTCGCGATCCCCACGCGGAAGAGGGCGTGGTCGTCGACGATCAGGATCCGGGTGCGCTCGCCATCGCCCCGTCGGTCGGGGCCGCCGCGCCGGCGTTCAGGTCCGCCATAGCTCATGAGCTGGTCTCCTCTGCTCCCACCGGGATCGCGAGCCTGACAAGGGTCCCCCCGTCCGGTCTCGAGTGCACCTCGAACGAGGCACTGATCAGTTCCGCGCGCTCACGCATGAATTGGAGGCCGAAGTTGCGTCGACCGCGAGCGGCGACCGCTCCGACATCGAACCCGCGGCCGTCATCGCGGACGGTCAGGACCCAGCTGCCATCGTCGATCGCACTGCCGACCGTGACGGCCGAGGCCGCGCCGTGCTTGCGCACATTCTGCAGTGCTTCCTGCAGGACGCGCAGGACGACGGTCTGCTGGGTCCCCGTCAGGCGGTCCGGTGACGCCGTCAGGTCGGCGCTGATCGCCAGGCCCGTCAGGGCGGTCGTCCGGCCGATCGCGTCCGAGATCGCTCCGTCGAGGCCGAGCTCGTCGAGGACCGGTGGGCGAAGCTGGCTGATGAATGTCCGGACCGAGCCGAGCTCGCGGCGGAGCAGGTCGCGCAGAAAGCGCAGCTCGGTCCGGGCCGACCGCACGTCCGTGTCGAGCACGCGCTCGATGTATTCGACCTGGAAGATGGCATTCGAGAGGACCTGGGCCGGCCCGTCGTGGACCTCCTGGGCGAGCCGCGAGCGCTCCGACTCCTGGGCCTCGACGATCCGCATCTGGACGTCGCTCGGGAGGTGATCACCTTCGCTGACGAGGCTCGAGTCGCCCCGCTCCAGGAAGAGCCAGGTCGACTCGAGGTTGCGCAGGGCGATCTCGAGCTTGGCGAGCTCGGTCTGCTGGCGGCCGAGCTCGCCGCCGAGCAGGTCGACGTCGGTCCGCAGGGCGCGGATCCGGGCGTCCTCGGCGCCGGCCTCGGCCGCCGCGGCGGCCTCGATGTCGGGACCACGATCGTCGTCGTACGTCTGGTGGCGATGTGACTCGGGCCGGCCGCGCTCGATCGAGTCGAGCTCGTCGCGCAAGGCCTGCCAGCGCGAAAGCTCCTCGGCGTAGGCCGTGCGGTATCGCTGGCTGACGGTCCGGAGCGTGTTCGCGCTGTAACCGACCGCCTCCGACGCTTCCGCGCGGAGACCGTCGATCCGCGCGTCGCGGAGGATTCGGATGTCATCGCTGGACCGGGCCGCGTCCATTCGTCCCGGAGTATACGGGCCGCTCATGGGCACACGATGCGGTAGACCCGCGTCCCTCTCAGCGCTTCGGCATCGCCTGCGTCGGACGGGATGCCGATGTCGATGGGCCTGAAGCATTCACTGCCCGGCCCACCCGCGTCGAGGACGCCCGGCCAGCCGCCTCGATCGTCGCTGCCGATGATCAACGTCCGGGCGTGGAACGTCGCCGCAAGGTCGGCGACGCTGGCCGGGCTCTCCGCCGGGAGCGCGAGCGCATCGGCATCGGTCGCCGCCGCGAGCCAGATCGGGTAATCGGTGATCACCGGCCCGATCGAGCCGAGCGGGAGCCCTGCCGACCGCATCTGATCGTCGATGGCGCGGAAGCGGCCGGCATACGCGCCGGACGTCCCCCCGAACGACGGAAAGAGGACGGCCGTGAACAGGAGCGCCGCGGATACGGTCAGGGCGGGTGCCAGCCAGGCGACCGGGTTCGTCCACGCCCGTCGCCTGCCGACCGTCGCGATCAGCCGGTCGAGCCCGACGAGGGCGGCGATGACGAAAAGGACGTGGACCGGGCCCGCGGCATGCAGGAAGGTGCCCCACGTCGTGGCAACGGGAAAGATCAGGCTGGTGACCAGGAAGGTGACCGCGCTGACGATGACGAGCGCGCGGAGGGAACGCAGCCGGACGACAAGGGGCAATGCGAGCAACCCGAGCAGAGAGATCGGCGCGCCCGGCACTACCAGGACGCTCAACAGGTTGTGGCCGATCCCATCGACGCGCATGCCCAGCAGGCGAGCCGGTCCGACGGCCAGGTAACGAGCGACCGTCGGTGGATCCTGCCAGGCGAAGATGTCGAAGCCGCTGATCGACAGTGCGTTCGTGAGGGCCTGGCCGGGCAGCGGGTTGCCAAAGACCTGCCAGTCGCGGATCGCCCAAGGCGCGAAGATCAGGCCCGCGACGATGGCGGGCACCAGGATCGCGAGGATGCGCTCGCGGCGACTCGCCGGGACGGCGGTCCATGCGATCGCCGCCCACGCGAGGCCGATCCAGAGCGCCTCGTTCCGGGTCAGCGCAGCGAGCCCGATCAGGATGCCGAGCCCGATCAAGCGTCGATCGGACCAACGGATCGCGGTCTCCGTCGCTGCGAGGCGGGTCATCAGCAGGCAGGCTCCGAGCGCCAAGGCGGCGAAGAGCATCGTCGAATCCGGCAGCGTGGAATGGAGAAGCAGGGGCAGGTACACGGCGCACGTCAGCCCGGTCCCGATCGCAAGCGTCCGGGCTCGGCCACGTGGGAGCCGCAGCTCGACCGCGGCGTCCGCGGCGATCCGCCAGGCAAGGACCGGGACCAGGGCCCCGACGACGATCGGCATGACCTGGGCGGCTCGGAACGTCGTCCCGACAACGAGCATCGGCAGCGCCGACAGGTACGACGGCAGCGGCAGCCAGACCTCGAACGCCGGGCGCGGGAAGACGAGCGGGGGCGTCTGGTAGCTCCACAGCGCGTCGGCGACGAGGCCGCGGCCTTCGACGAGGTGCTTCGATACGGCGACGTAGTACGCCGTGTCTTCGGGGATCGGGAAGACCACGAGGGACGCGGTCGCCGCCCGAACGACGAGGGCGATCGCATAGAGGGCGACCGCCGTCAGGATCGCCTCGCGACGCGTCACAGAGCCTCCGTCGAGGCCACAACCGCGCATCGACGATCGGCCGGGCTCAGGCAGACCGGATAGAGCGCGATCCGCGGCGGTCCGCCATCGGCCGCGGGCAGGCTGAACACCGGCGCGCCGATCCATCCCGGGCGCACGTCGCCGCGCAGGACCGGGGCCATCGTCGTCGAGATCTCGTCGCGCTCGAGTACGAGCCATGAGATCCGGTAGGCGGTCGCGATCTCGAGCTCCGTCGGGAGCGGGTCGTTCGTCGTGACAACGCCGCCGCGACCGGTGAAGTACTTGAACCCGGACGCGTCGATCGTCATCAGGCGGTCGTCGAGCGCGACGCCGGCGAGGTCGAGGGCGGCGGCGAGGGTCAGGCGGGCGTCGCGCTTCGTGTTCCAGCCGGCGTCAACCACGACCGTGCCGAGGACGGCGGCCACGATCCCGATGACGACGGCGGTGCCGCAGAACACCCGGGTCGCCGCGTCGCGATTCCACGCGCGACGGCGGATGGCGATCCAGCCGACGGCCGCGGCCACGCCCTCGAGCGCGAGGATGTACCCGTGTGGCACGAGCGCGACCGCGGAGTGGATGAAGGTGCCGCCCGGGACGTGGATTGCGGACACGAGCGCGGAGAAGGCGAAGAGCGCCGAGGCGTAGCCGAAGAACGGCCCGAAGTCGACCGACCGCCGCCGCCGCCAGGCGCCGACGATCATCGGCGGAATCAGCAGGCCCGCCCCGATCAGGGTCGTGAAGATTCCGATCGCCGCGACGAGGCCGAGGACACGCGTGACCAGCAGCGGCCCGAGGCCCATCCCAAGCAGGTGATCGAGCGAGGCCGGAATGTCGATCGAGTTCCACTCCTCGATGTTCCGGATGAAGAGGACCTTGCCGGACGTCGACGATGGCGAGATCGACCCGAAGACCGCCAGCTGGCGGGCGATCCACGGGGCCATGACCGCGACGAAGAGGCCCGCGCACGCGACTGCCGCCCAGACCGGGATCGCCGGCCGGCGGGAGCCTCCGGTGCGCCAGGCTCGCCAGCGATCCCACAGGAATGCGAGGCCGAGGACGCCGCCGGCGAGCACGCCGTCGTTCCGCGCCAGGGTCGCGAGGCCGACGAGCAGGCCGGCGATGGCGAACGATCGGGCGTGGCCCTTGAGTCCGCGGGCGCCGAGGAAGAGTGCGCCCGCGATCAGCGGCTGGTAGAGCGAGAAGTTGTCCGTCTGGGCCATGAACGGGAAGCTCAGGGCGGGGAACGCGGTCAGGATCCCCGCCCCCACGGACACCAGCCTCGACGCGCCGGCCTCACGACCGATGGCCCACGCCAACGGAGCGGCGAGCGCGCCGATCAGCGCGAACGGCAGGGCCGCCATGAACTGGTTGGCGCCGAACACGACGAGGAACGGAACCTGGACGAGCGAGGCGAGCGGCATCCAGTGGGCGTTCGAGGGGATCGGCAGGACCGGGACCGCCGGGATCTTGCCGCCGACCTCGGCGAAGATCCAGACGAAATCGACGTTGAACCCGTGACCGGTCGCGAGCGATCGTGCGACGTCCGCGTAGTAGAAGGAATCCGGGTATGCCGGGTCCGGGTGAAGCGTGATGAGGACCAGCCGGCCCACGAGGGCGAGCAGGTACAGGGCCACAGGGGTTCGCACGGCCGGTGCAGAGTAGCACCGGGCTCCGGGCCTTCCGACCGGTACGAATGGACTAGCCGGGACGGACCGCAGCGCGGTGGGGTGGCCGATTCACGTGCGTAGACTTCCCCGTCATGAAGGGTGGGCGTGACGTTGCTTGGCCGTGGCGCGACGGTATCGTCGATACGGCCGGGTTGCGGCGTCCCGGCCCGATGCGCTGGCTCTGGGTCGGCGTTGCGATCATCTGGGCTCTCGGCGGGATCAGGATGTTCCTGTTCCACATCACCTACGACCCGTTCACGGACATCCACGTCTACTACGACGCGGCGGCCCGCCTGAACGCAGGTCTCCCGCTGTTTCCGCCGGGCGCTCGAATCTATCCACCCCTCTTCTCGATCCTCTTCCGCCCGCTGGCGCTCCTGCCGTTCGAGATCGCCGCTGCGATCTGGGAGACCATCCTCGTTGCGTCACTCGGCCTGACCCTCTGGCGCATCGGAATCCGCAGGGCGGCCACGTGGTGGGCCGTCCTGGTGCTGAGCATCGGGATCGCCTGGACGCTCGCGATCGGCCAGGTGGAGGCGATCGTCACGCTGCTGCTCGCGATCGGGAGCCCGTTCACCGTCGCGCTCGCCGGGAACATCAAGATCTTCCCACTGGCGGTCGGGATCTATTGGCTGGCCCGTCGGGACTGGCAGCACCTCGGACGACTGGTCGCCTGGACGGCAGGTCTCATCCTCCTCCAGTTCGTCCTCGATCCGGCCGACACGTGGGCCTTTCCGGGAACGCTCGGGCCCGGCCAGGTGGCCTCCGAAGTCGCATCGGAGGGAAACCTCTCGCCGTTCGTTCTCTTTCCGCTTCTCTGGGCGGTCGTCGTCGTCATCGAAGTCGCCCTCGCCTTCAGGCTCGCGCGCACGCGCTGGGGCTGGGCCGCCGCGGTCGGCCTGGCTGTCCTCGCTCCCCCGCGCGTCTTCTCCTACAACCTGATGACCCTCCTGGCCTGTCTTGGAGGGCCTGACATGGTCCGCACGCGGCCCGGCCGGACCGGCCAGCCGGACGCCTCCGACGACCCGGCGCGCCCGCACGGCGCTCCCGAGCCGCTCGGATGACCTTCGTCGACCGCCTCCGCCGCCCGGCCACGGTGCGCTTGATCCTGCTGACGGCCGGCTTCTTCGGGTGGGCCGCATTCGCGGCGCTCACGTCCCAGATGTACCGAAACACTCCGCCAGGCGCCGGGTTCGACCTCGAGCTCCTGATCAGCGGCGGGCGCCACGTTGCGGCCGGAACGTCGCCATACGACCCGGCCATGCTGGCCGGACGATCGGTCGACATCGCCGACCTGTTCTATTCCTACCCGCCAATCGTCGCCCAGCTCTTCTCGATGTTCGCGTTCCTGCCCTCGGTCGCCATCTTCGGCGTGGCGGTCGCGATCGCTTCGGTCGCGGCGGTGCTCGTCGGGCGCGAGGTCGCCACCGTATTCGGCTCCGAGGCGATCGGCCGGGCGACCGTCCTGCCGCTCGCGGCGTTCCTGCCGTTCTGGTTCCCGTACGCCGTCGGGATGCTCTTCGGCAACGTCGATATCTTCTTCCCCGCCTTGTACGGCCTCGTCCTGCTCGCGCTCGTGAAATCGCCCGGGGCGGCCCGATCCGAGCGGTGGGTGGTTGCCGGCGGGCTCGCCCTTGGCGTGGCGTCGGTCATCAAACTCCACCCGGCGGTCCTCGGGCTGTGGCTCCTCGCCCGCGGCCTCGTCGAGCGGCGCCGTGGCGATGACCTCCGCCGGGTCGGGCCGCTGACGCTGCCACGGAGCTGGCGGATCGCCGCCGTGTCGATGGTTGCGGTCGCAATCGCGCTCGGGCCGAGCGTGGCGATCGGTGGCGTCCAGCCGTGGCTCGACTACGTCAGCGTGCTCCGGGCAGGCGCCTCGGTCGACCTCCTCGACGCCCGCAACATCGGACCGGCGGTCCAGGTCGTGATGTTGCTCGGCCTCGGACCGTCGGCCGTCGGCCCGGTCCAGGTCGCCACGCTGGCCGTCGCCCTGATCGTGACCGTCGTCGTCGCGTTTCGCGTGGACGACCCGCTCGAGAGTCTCGCCTGGGCTGCGGCCGCTTCATTCATCGTGCTGCCGGTGACGTGGTTCCACCACTTCGCGGCGCTCATCCCGTTCGGAATCGCCGCTCTCGCCCGCGGCGCGACGCTCGTGGCCCGCGCGCGGCAGCGGCTCTGGATCCTGCTCGTTGCGACGTTCGGGATCACCATGATCGGCTTCGCTCAGCCTCCGACCTGGCTTCTCGTGCCGGTGGTGATCGCCGCGGCACGGATCAGCCGGTTGCCGGCGTCCGATGTCCCCGAGCCACGCCCGAGCCCGATCGCCGTCGAACGTCAGCCCTCGGCCTGAGCCTCCACGACCAGGATCGGGCGCTCCACGCGGCCGGCGGTCGCGCGCGGTGATCGACCCACTGCGACGCAGCCGAGGAGCATGGCGAACGCGTCCGACCAGATCACCGGCAGGGCGATCATGGCGGCCAACGGCATCGTCCAGCGCCGATCCGTGAGCCCACCCCATGCACAGATGATCACGGCGAGCACCAATCGCGGGATCAGTCGTCCGGACTCGTTGCCGCCGTTGCCACGCAGGACCGAGATCCAGTCGGACCACGTCTGCGGGGCGATCGCGAACGACACGATTGCGATCGACGCCGTCACGCCCAGGGCGATGGCCAGGTTTCTCCATTCCCGCCGAACGGCGAACCACACCAAGCCGACGCCAGGGGTCACCTTCGTCAGCAGGATGAACGCCCAGAACCCGGGCCACCGAAAGCCGAGCACGATCGCGGCCGCCATCAAGACATGGATGTTGCCGATGACGACGTCCTGGCTGACCGGCAGCAAGAGAATCAACAACGCCGCCGGCCATGGGCGGGCAAGCCACACCGCGACCATCGCGATGATGAGCGTCCAGACGACGATGAACACCTCGCGCGGCAACAGGCCGATCACCCCGAACACCTGGGCGAAGGCCGGCGAATAGAGATAGGCGTTCAGTGCGCCGACAGTCGCCGCGCGGTACGGGTCGGCCGGATCGACAGCCCAATAGACGAGTCCGTCGGCCGACGGGCCGCGCCAGTTGGAATCGCCCAACACGAGATACCAGTACGCCGTCGCGAGCAGGCCAAAGAGGATCAGGCCGTCGCGGATCGCCCGCCTGCGAAGAGCCGTGGGGTCGCGATCGGAGGCGGGCTGGGCCATGGCGGCGATGGTACGAGATCGCTCCGCCCGGGTCGCCCTGCCGGGACCATCGGGTCGGTCGGGCGCCTCCCGGGCCGTGCGAAGATGCCCGCCGATGGGTGCGCCCGCGCACCGTCGACCGCACTCCAATCCTCGAGGCGCCACGGACCGTGACCTCTGCCAAACGACCGAGCCTGCTCGTCACCGCGCTGCCCGTCGTCGCGATCGTCCTGTTTGTCCTGACGGTCAGCGGGATCGTCTGGTCGGCCGGCTCGACCCTCGGCTATGACTTCCAGGCCTACGCTGGCGCGGCCCAGCGCATCCTCGACGGCCAGCGGTTGTACGACCCGGCGATCGACGTCGCCGGCGGCTTCGCGATCTATCTCTACCCGCCGCCGTTTGCGCTAGCCATCGTCCCGCTCGCCATCATCGGCGGTCAGATGGCCGTCGCGATCTGGACTGCACTCATGGTCGCTTCGGTTCTGGCGGGCGTCGCCGTGCTCCCGGTCGCGAGATCGGTGCGCTGGCTGGTCTTGCTGCTTGGCGCGCTCGATTGGCCCCTCGTCTACTCGATCAAGCTCGGCCAGGTCGGACCGATCCTGTTCCTGCTGTTCGCCATCGGCTGGCGCTGGATCGATCGGCCCGGCCGGCTCGGATCGGCGATCGGGCTCGCGACCCTCGTCAAGGTCCAGCCCGGATTGCTCCTCGGGTGGGCGGCCCTGACCGGTCGGTGGCGCGCGATCGCCGCGGCGGTCGTCATTGTCTCCGGCGCCGCGGTCCTCGCGACGATCGTCACGGGCACCCAGCCCTGGTTGGACTACCCGGCGCTGCTCGGTCGCGTCAACTCGCCGCTGACGACGCCGCACAACTTCACCCCGGGTGCGATCGCGTTCCAGGCCGGAGCGCCGATCGCGGTCGCCGGCGCGCTCCAGATCTTCGCCACGATCGGCGCGCTCGCCGCGGTCGTGATCGCAGCCCGGACGATGTCCGCAGAGGCGTCCTATCTCGTCGCCGTCACGGCCAGCCAGCTGATCTCGCCCCTCCTCTGGGACCACTACGCGATCCTCCTGATCCTTCCGGTGGCGTGGCTGCTCGAGCGGCGCCAGTGGTGGGCGATTGCCGTGCCGCTGGCGATGTCAATCCCGCTCGTCGGAATCGTTCCGGCCGCCGTCTATCCCGTCGCATTCGGGATCTGCCTCGTTGCGCCGATCGCGGTTGGGGCGGCAGATCGCCGGCGGGCTGGAACGGCGACGGCCGCCGCCGCCGCGTCCCCAGGAGCCCACCCGGTCACCCTAGACTCAGGCCGATGACGCCGAGCAGCCTCACCCTCGTCCTGCCCGCGTACAACGAGGCCGCACGGATCGAGCCCGCGCTCGACGAGCTGTTCGGCTACTTGAGGCGGCGCGGTGAGGCCGCTCGCGACGGCGCCCCGGGCGCAGGTCATCTACCAGATCGGATCGAAGTCCTCGTCGTCGACGATGGCTCGACCGACGGCACCGTGGATCTGGTCCGGGCTCGACCGGAAGCGGCTGACGCGGCGTTCGCGACCGACCCGCCGATGCTTCAGGTGATCACGGTCCCGCACGGCGGAAAGGGCGCCGCAGTCCGGGCCGGGATGCTCCATGCGACGACAGACGTGATCGTCTTCGCCGATGCCGACATGGCCACCCCGCCCGACATGCTCCCCTTGATCGTCGAGGCGCTGGCCGACCACGACGTGGCGCTCGGGAGCCGGATCCAGCCGGACGGATCCGACATGCGCGAGAGCCAGCCCGTCTACCGCCGGCTCCTCGGCAAGGCGTTCCACGTGCTTGCCTCGGTGTGGGTCGTCGGGCCCGTCGAGGACACCCAGTGCGGGTTCAAGGGTTTTACTCGCGATGCCGCGCACGACCTCTTCGCCCGACAGAAGGTCCAGAGCATCGTCTTTGACGTCGAGCTCATCTACCTCGCCCGCCACCGCGGGTACAAGCTCGCGGTCGTGCCGGTGCGCTGGTCCGACCGGCGCGGCTCGCGGATGCGGGCAAGTGCGAGGCTCGCCGTGCGGGTCGCGTGGGACCTGTTCCGGATCCCACTGATCCACCGGGCGCGCCGGCGCCCGGCGAAGCCCTCTGCTCCGCTCGGTCCGACTCCCGCCGACTGATCTCGCGCCACGGCCCGGCTGGCAGCATGGGACACTCACCGCCCATGACGCCCACCACCGGTTCCCTCACGCCCGTCGCACGACGTGATTCGGTCCTGACTCGGTTCGATCGACCTGCCCAGATCGGCCTGGCCCTGGCCCTCGCGGCGTTCGTCATCTACTGGCTCTCGAACCGGTTCTTCGACGCGACGCGCGGCGACTTCTTCTATCTCGCAGACGCCTTCCTCCACGGGCACGTCTGGTTGCCGATGAGCGAGCGACTCGGCTACCAGGACGTGATCGTCCGGGGCGACGTCATCTACGTGCCGTTCGCCCCGTTCCCGGCGATCGTCTTCATGCCGATCGTGGCCGTGTTCGGGCCGGTCGTCGCCGACCAATGGGAGACCGGGATCAACGCAGCGCTCGCTGCATCGACGGTCGGGCTTGCCTGGTGGTTCGCCGGCAGGGCCGGAGTCCGATCGCTTGTCGATCGGTTCTTCCTCGTCGCGCTGCTCGGCTTCTCGACGCAGATCTGGTGGGTCACGACCCGTGGCGGGGTCTGGCACACGGGCCACCTGATCGCGACGATCCTCACGCTAGCGTGCCTGATCGAGCTGTGGGGATCGCGCCGGGCGTGGCTGATCGGGCTGCTGGCCGGGGCGGCCTTCATGACCCGAGCCCCGCTGGCGTTCGCCCTCCCGTTCTACGCCCTGCTCCTCGCGGGCGACCGGATCTGGGAGCCGCGCCGCTGGCCGTGGCGAACCTGGATCGAGCTCGTCATCGGGTTTCTGCCGATGCTGGCGTTCTTCTTCTGGTACAACGCCGCTCGCTTCGGCTCCCCGTTGGAGTCGGGCTACGGCCTTGCCCTGCTGCCCGACTGGCTCGAGGCCCAGCGCCGGCAGGGCCTGTTCTCGACGTCGCACATCGCGATGAACGTCGACTACCTGTTTCTGCACATGCCGAGGTTCTCGCTGTCGTTCCCGTTCCTGACGCCGGACGGGCTGGGGATGTCGATCTTCATCACGTCGCCCGGGCTGCTCTATGCCGTTCGAGCCAGGTGGCGTGAATCGCGCACCTGGTGGCTTGCGGGGGCGGCGCTCCTCGTCCTGATCCCGACGCTCTTGTACTACGGCGGCGGCTGGCTCCAGTACGGCTATCGCTACGCCCTCGACTCGATCCCCTTCGTGTGGGCGCTGTGCGCGATCGCGGCGGCAAGGGACGAGGATCGGAACGCCTCGGTCGGCCTCGAGGGTTCGGCGATCGGGACCGGTTGGAAGATCCTCATCGTCGCCGGGGTCTTCGTCGGCCTCGGCAGCGTGTACTGGGCCTACAACCTCCACTGACGGTCGATCCCACGGGCCCTCCTTCAGCGGACCTTGTGGAGGATGACGATCTGCCAGCTCGACGCGTCCTTGCGATAGCCCGCGAACTCGATCCGCGGCCGGCCTTCGGCGTCGAAAACGATCGAACCGGCCGGGCTCTGGACCGTGTCGACCAGGTCGTAGGCGGCGGCGCTCGCTGGATAGAGCTTCTGGAAGCCGGTCCACTCCGCCGGACGGAGTGCCAGCCAGTCCGAGTGAACGGCATCGAGGAAATCGATGATCGTATTGTGGTTGGGCGGCAGCGACTGCATCGCCTGGCGAGCCCGGACCGAGGTCAGACCGGGGTAATCGAGCATCGTCGCGTTCGAGTAGTACTCGTAATAGCCCGCGGATTCGGTCGCCAGCGTCTCGCCGGGCTTGATGAGTGTTCCGAGCTCCTGGCCGACCCGCGTTCGGACGGCGACCTCGATGTCGGTCTGGAGCTTGCGCTCCATCCCGAGCGAGAACGGCGTGTGGATCGCGAAGGCGATCGCGACGGCGACCGCCAAGGCCGGGCGGGGATCGAACTGCGGCGTCGGGCGGAGCGAGTTCACGCCCGCCGCGGCGAGGATGATCAGGACCGCCGTGTGGGGCGGGACGTACCAGTCGAAGTAGGCCCCGGGCAGGAGGGCGATTCGGTACAGCGTGAAGCCGGCAGCGAACAGGACGGCCGCCCGCCAGCCAGGGATTCGCCACGTCCGAAGCGCGCCGACGATGGCCAGCAGCCAGACCAGGATCGAGACGAAATAGGCCAGCCCTAACGGCAGCGGCGCCCCGACCACGAGCGTGTCCTCGTAGAACGGCGCGAACGTCAGGCTGATCGCACTGACGTGGTCGGTGATCGCAGTCCCGAGCCAGGCCAGAAGTGATCCCGGGTCGAGATTGGCGGGTAAGGGCGCGACGAAGTGCGCTGACTTGGCCAGGATCGTATTGGGGATCGGCGAGCCGTAGTAGAGCGTCGTGAAGATGATCCAGGGCGCCAGGACGAGGGCGCCGATGGCGACGATGCGGCCGGCTCGGCGCCAATCGCGCAGTCCGAGGTCGAGAGTCGCCGCCGCGTTCCAGAGGAGGAAGTCCGGCCGGGTCAGGACGGCGATCCCGAAGCTCAGGCCGGTGCGGAGAACCGAGCCGGCCATCACCGCGTCGATGCTCCAGAGCAGGACGGCGACGGCAACCTGCGTCTCCATCCCCGCCATGCCGTAGAAGATCTGGTTCTGGTCGAGGGCCAGGTACAGGAGGACCATCGCGGTCGGCCAACGCCCCAGCCCGAGCCGGCGGCAAATCCGGTCCGCGAACACGATGGTGGCGATCGCCGCAAGGATCGACGCCACTCGCAACACGAAGATCCCACTGCCCTTGACGACGATCTCGCCCGCCAGCGGGATCAGGACCGACGTTGCCGAGGTGAACCCGTGGGTCACCGGCTCGCCCGGGTGGTGCGTCAGCCCGACGCCCGCGACGGCGTTACGGGCGTGCGTCACCGTGATCAGCGCGTCCTCCCAGACGCGGTCGGTGATCAGCCAGAACGCGAGGCGGGCGAGGACCGCAAGGCCGATGAAGGCGAACAGGCGGCGGTCGATCTGCCAGCGGCCGATCGCGATCGTCGCCGGCGAGCCGGGCACTCCCTCGTTCACGGCCGAATGCTAGCCGATGGCTCCGGCCACTCGAGCCCCACCCGATCGTCCCCGGTGCCCCGGACGGATCGGTTCCGGCATGGGACACTGCCCGGCGACCCCGGCCCCCTGGAGGAACCGTGCGCCATCCCCGCCTCGTGCTCGCGATCTTCATCCTGTCCGGCGCTGCCGGCCTGATGTACGAGGTGGTCTGGTCGCGTCAGCTCGTGCTGGTGTTCGGCAACACGACCCAGGCGGTCTCGACGATCCTGACCGGCTTCTTCGGCGGGCTGGCCGTCGGCTCCTTCCTCGGCGGTCGGCTGGCCGATCGGGTGCGGTCGCCCCTTCGCCTGTACGGCGCCATCGAGCTCCTTCTCGTCGTGGTCGTCCTGCTGACGCCGGTCACCTTCCGACTCCTCCATGAGGCCTATCGCGGCGTCTTCCCGTCGATCGAAGGCCAGCCGATCGTGCTCGCCCTGATCCGGTTCGTGCTCGCGGTGCTCGCGCTCGCGCCTGCGACCGTCCTCATGGGCGCGACCCTCCCGACGCTGACCCGGCACTTGAGTCGCGACCGGCATCTCGCTGCGGCGTTCGGGCGGCTGTACGCGGCCAACACCCTGGGAGCGATCGTCGGGACGCTGGCAGCGGGCCTGGTCCTCATCGAGGTGTTCGGCCTCACGGGAACGTTGGTGATCGGGGCCGGATGCTCGGCGGCCGCCGGCGCCGTGGCGTTGTTGCTCAGTCGCGAAGCCGAGCCCGCGGAGCCCGCCGATCCCTTGCGCGCCGCCCGCTGGACCCCCACCGATTCCTCGACCGCCCACGGCCGGCGACCGACCCTGGCGTTGCTGCTGGCCTTCGTGTCGGGCCTGACGTCGCTCGGCTACCAGGTGCTGTGGACGCGCCTGCTGTCGTCGGGCACGGGCAACTCGACCTATGTGTTCACCCTCATTCTCGGCACGTTCCTGATCGGGATCACGATCGGCGCAACCGCGTTCGCCCTTACCCGCCGCCGGCTGCAGCAGCCGATCGCGCTGATTGCCATGGCCCAGGTTGTCGTGGCGGCTGTGGCGATCGCCGGTCTCGTCCTCGTGATCGGCCACCCGAGCCCGATCGATCCCGGGCGGGCGCTCGAGGCAGCCCAGGCCGTCCTCGTCCCGATCCTGCTCGTCGTCCTGCCCGCGACGATCGTCATGGGGTTTACGTTTCCGACCGCCTCGACGCTGCTCGGCGACGACCCGGCCCGGATCGCGGCCAGCGCCGGGCGATTGCTGGCGGCGAATACCACCGGCGCGATCACCGCGACGTTCGCGATTCCCTTCTTCGTCATCCCGGCGGTCGGCTCGCCGAATGCCGTCGCGCTGCTCGCGCTCGTCAACGTGGGGACCGCCGTCGCCCTCGTCGCGAGCCGGTCAGTGGCCGCGTCGATGTCCCAGGCGACGCGTCTCGGGACGGGTGTCGCGGCGCTCATCGTGACCGTCGCGATCGTCGGCGGCGTGGTGACCCCCGGCGCGATCGTCGACCCGAGCGTCGCCCGCATCCACGACGTCAGGGCGACCCTGTTCGCGAGTCACGAGGACGAGATCGCGTCGGTCCAGGCCGGGGCGACGGTGACGCAGCAGCTGTGGGTGACCGGCACTGCGATGACGCTGCTCACGGTCGACGCGAAGCTGATGCCGGTCCTGCCGCTCACCCTGCGGCCGCAGTCGACGACTGCGGCGACCGTTGCCTTCGGCATGGGCTCGGCCTTCCGCGGCGCGCTCATCGCGGGTCTCAAGACCGAGGCCGTGGAGCTCGTCCCGTCGGTGCCGGAGATGTTCCAGTACTTCTATCCCGATGCGCCGGCGGTCCTCGCCAATCCCAACGGCAAGGTGATCATCACCGACGGCCGGAACCACATCGAGCTCACGACCGAGACCTACGACATCATCGTGACCGATCCGCCGCCGCCGATCTTCAGCTCGGGCGCGTCGGTCATCTCGTCGCTCGAGTACTACCAGGCCGGGCACGCCCGGCTGAACGCCGGCGGGATCATGATGCAGTGGGTGCCGTACGGCGCGTCGCTCGACGAGTTCAAGGCGCACCTCCGCACGTTTCGGACGGTGTTCCCGCATGTGTCGATGGTCTTCGGGCCCGGCGGCTACGGCATGTATATGATGGGTTCAGACCAGCCGATGGTCTTTGACGACGCGACGATCCGCGCGGTCCTGGGGCGGCCCGGGATCCTCGCCGACATCTCGTCCGCCTATGACTCGCCAGCGAAGACGATCGACGCGTGGGTCTCCCGGATCGACGCGCTGCGCTGGATCTCGGACGACGAGGTGGACAGGTTCGTCGGCTCGGGACCGCTGGTCACCGACGACCACCCGCTCCCGGAGTATTTCCTGCTGCGGAGGCTGTTCAACCAGAACGTGCCCTTTGCCGGCCCCGGGCTGCTCCAGTCGATGACCCGCGGCTGAGGCTGGCGCGTCCGTTCCCGGACCCGGTTTGAGGCGGGTTCGCCCGCCGGGCGATCGTCGCCCAGCGAGTCGATTTCGCCATCGATTCGCACAGGCTGGACGATCGGTCCTTCCGCTTGGCGATCACGATCTCCAGATCGGTCGTGTGGGGGACGCGATCCGGTGCTGTCCGGGGCGCCAGGGCGTCGCCCGCGTCTCCGGGCGCGCCACCCCGTTGCGTCCGCAATCGAATTCGGGGACCCGGTGATATCCTCCGGCGGTGACCACCCACGCTCCGGACGTGGAGCCCGCCTGTCCGGATTCGACCGAGGCCCGGACGCCGGAACGAGACAACGATGCGGCCGCCTCCCCGGCCGCCCTCAGGATCGAACGACGCGCCTTCGACGACGTCCCGAGATCGACCTGGGACCGCCTCGCCGCCCGCAACCCCTCGGCGACGCCGTTCTCGTCATGGGCGTTCCAGCGGGCCTGGTGGGACGCGTACGGGGCGAGCGCCCACGACCAGACGTTGCTCGTCACGGCCACGACCGGGATCGCGGGTGGAGCGGAGGCGGGCGACCCGATCGCGATCGTGCCGCTGATGCATCGCCATGAGGTCGAGCCCGGCGACGTTGAGACGGCTACGAAGATCCGCCACGGCGACGGGTCGAGCCTGACGCCCGTCCCGCCGACGGCCAAGGCTGTCTTCTTCGGGGCCTCCTATCACGCCGACTACGCGACGATCCTCGCGGCGCCGGCCGACATGCCCGCGGTCGCGAAGGCCCTCGTCGACGAGCTTGCCGCGCCGGACGCGTCCGACCCCGATCACCCGATGCCGTGGGACGCGATCGACCTCCGTCGACTGCGCTGCGGCGACCCCACGGTCGACGCCCTCGCCGCCGCCTTTGGCCGGCGCGAGATCAGCGACGGCTGGACGCTCAACCTCGAGCGTGAGGACGTCTGCCCGGTCGTGTCGATCCCGGATGGCATCGGGTTCGAGGACTTCCTCTCGACGCTGGACAAGAAGGCCCGTCACGAGATCCGGCGCAAGATCCGCCGGGCGAGGGCGGCGGGTGAGATCGAGCTGGCTCACGCGCCCGACCCGCTGGCTGGCCTCGACGTGTTCATCGACCTCCACCAGCGCAAGTGGGGACCCGACGGCCTGTTCCCGCCGACGCCGGGCGGCGACGCATCGCGGATCTTCATCCGCCGCTGGTTCGAGGAGTCCGGCCCGGACGGGCCGGTCAAGCTCCTCTTCCTGACGGTTGGCGGACGACGGATCGCCGCCGGGATCCTCGTCGTCGACGGGGTCCGCCTGATGTTCTACAACGCCGGCATCGATCCGGACGCGCGCGATCTCTCGCCCGGCGTGATCTTCGTGGCCGAGGCCGTACGGTACGCCGTCGAGCACGGCAAGCGCCAGTTCGACTTCCTGCGCGGCAACGAGCCGTACAAATACGAGTGGGGCTCGGTCGAAGAGCCGATCCAGCGCCTGCTCGTGCGAGCGGAGCGAGCCCGTCCCGACGCGGCGCGCGTCTGATGGACACGCCGACGACGGGCGCCTCGCAGCCAGCCGCCCCGCCGATCTGGGATCCGTGCCTCGCCCCGATCGAGCATTTCCCGATGCCCGGGCCGAAACGGGTCCGTGTCGTCGAGATCCTCGCCACGGGCACGAACGGCGGCGCGCAGGAGCACGTGTTCGGGCTGATGACGCGGATCGATGCGACGCACTACGAGGCGTCGGTCGTGTCGCTGTCGGCCGGCAGCGCCGTCCGCAAGATGCAGCGCCACGGCATCGACGTGACCGTCATTGACGAGCCGGACGACGGCGCCGCGATCCGGGCCCTGATCGCCCACCTCGAGCTCGTCCAGCCGGACGTCATCCACACTCACATGTACCGCGCGGACGTCGTCGGGACGATGGCGGCGATCGCACTCGGCGAGAGCGGCCATCGCCGACCGTACGTCGTCTCGACCGTCCACTCGTCGCGCGTCCGGTCGCACGAGGACCGCGAGCTGCTCCGTCGCCTGACCCCGCAGATGGACCAGCTGATCGCGGTCTCGCAGTCGATCGAGCGCAAGATCGCCGCCGAGCACCGGACGGGCGCCCCGGTCCGCTTGATCTACAACGGTGTCGACCTCGAGCGCTACGACCACCAGGAACCATGCTGCACCCTGCGCGACGAGTACGGGATGGAGCCCGGCTCGCCGATCGTCGGGGTTGTCGCCAGGCTCGAGCCGGAGAAGGGCCACCAGACCCTGATCGAGGCCTGGCCGCACGTCCTCCGCCGGGTCCCCGATGCGTACCTCCTGATCGTCGGCGAGGGCTCGCGGCGCGACTTCCTGGAACAATGGGCGGCGGCCCACAAGGTCGCCCACCGGGTCGTCTTCACGGGTCGCCGCGACGACATTCCGGCGGTCACCGCGGCACTCGACGTCGCCGTGCTGCCGTCCTGGCGCGAGGCCCAGGGCCTGTCGATCCTCGAAGCGATGGCCCTGTCGCGGCCGGTCGTCGCATCCGATGTCGGCGGGATCCCCGAGATGATCGAGGACGGCGTCACGGGGCTGCTGGTCCAGCACGACAACCCGGTGGCGCTCGCCGCGGCGATCGTCCGCCTGCTCACGGACCACGCGTTCGCCGACATGGTTGCCCGGGCCGGCCACGACCTCGTTCATGACCGCTTCTGCATCGAGCTGATGGTCAAGGCGATCGAGCAGATCTACGACGACGGCGCCCGCGCGGTCCGCCTTGCGGAGTCGGCCGCCAGCTAGCGAGCTCGTTCGTCAGGCCCGCGGGCGAGCGCCGAATGGGGGCGACCCGCGAAGGTCAGCGATGACGCTCCGCGCGGCCTTCAACGCCTGACGCGGGCGGTCGTGCCGCCGTGTCGGCGCCGATCGACTCGAGAACGACGTCGAATGCCATGGCGGCCATGACGTCCTGCCCGGCTGCATTCTGGTGGATCACATCGGCGTAATAGGTGCCGGCCAGCGCCGGCCCGTCGGCGTGCCATCGGCCGGCAATGTCAAGCAACGGCCGACCACGTGCTGCGACGTCGCGAACCGCGGCCGCGAATGGGTCATAGCGGGTTCCGAAGGCACCATTCTCGTAATTCGGCGGCGGCGCCGTGACGATCACGGTCAAGCCCTTCGCCTGGAGCGTCGCGATCGCCGCCTCGTACCTCGGCAGCCACTCCGCGGCAGACATCCGATGCTCGTCGTTCACGCCCTCGATCACGATGGCGAGATCGTACGTCGTGACTGCTGGCTGATCGTGCGCCGCCGACTCGAGGACCTCCACCTGGCTTCCGGCGACGGCCCAGTTGTCCACGGCGATCACGCGTCCCGGCAGCGCGACCTCGAGCCGATGGCGGAGCTGCAGCCACCACCGCTGATAGATGTCGATCGGCACGCCAACGGCGAGGCTGTCGCCGAGGATCAGGATGCACAAGGCATTCGATTGGCTCGCGGCGACGCAACCAGGTTGTAGCGGGATCGGTGTCGGACCGGTGTTCGGGGCTCTCGGCGGTGGAGCTGCGCACGCGCCAGCGAGGGCAGCCGCAGCCACTGTGAACACCATCAAACGTGCTGACAGCGGACGTTCTGGCCTCGGGCGCGTCATCGTCGTCCGCCCACCGGTGCCGGGATCACCGTGCGGACGGCATCTCGCCGACCTCCGCGATGGATCACCGGAGCCTCCAGCAGCCGATAGGAGATTTCGGCGGTGAGGACCGTCATCAGCAACGCGAGAACGGGGAGAGAGCCAAACAGGAGCGCCATCGGCCAATTCCAGAGGTACAGGCTGTATGCACGCATCCCGATCGGCGCCAGGACGCCGAGTGGCTCCCACCGCCCCGCGATCACCGCTGCAGTCGCGACGACGGTGGCCGGGATCGCGACGTCGTGGACGGGATTTGCCAACGCGATGACGACGAGGGCACCGAGCCCGGCGAAGGCCACGGTCGGGTGCCAGTGCGGCCGCAGCAAGGCGATGACACAGCCGACCAGAATCGCGTCTGCACGCGTCACGGTCGAGAAGTACTCCACGGGCCCCGTCGCCACGATGCGGAGGGCTGACGCAGCCACGATCCCGACGATCGCCACGGTGAGAATCCGACCGCGAAACAGGATCAGCGCAGCGGGCCAGAGGAGGTAGAACTGTTCCTCGATCGCAAGCGACCAGGTGTGGCCGAGCGGATCGATGTTGATGTTCGCTACCTGCACCCAGTTCGACACGTAGACGAGGCACGACGCGATCCCGATCTGCCATTGGGTCGTCAAGCCCAGCAGGCCGAGGACCAGCGTAAACCCGAGTAGCCCAAGCAGCGCCGGCGCCAGCCGGATGATCCGGCGCCTGTAGAAGGCGACGACGTCGACGCGCCCCGTTCGCTCTTGCTGGCTGATGAGGATCGATGTGATCAAGAATCCGGACAGGACGAAGAAGGCCGTGACGCCGACATCGCCGCCGTTATTGATCCAAGGCCACTTGGCGTGGGTGATGAGCACGAGCCCTACCGCGATCGCGCGCAGGCCGTCGAGGTCCGGCCGGTAGGCGGAGCGCTCGGGCGCCGATTCGTCGATCGCCCGGGCGTTGACACGCCCCGCTTCCACGCCGGCGACTGTGGTCGTCACGCCGGACCGGCCCCTGCCGGCGCGGCGACCGGCTCGCTTTGGAGTACGGGATTCGTCTCGCCGGTCAACCGACGTCGCCCGAAGCGTATGGCCTGGCTGGGTCGCTCCACGAGGAGCCATGACAAGCCGCTCACGATGAGGGTCAACGCGATCCCGACCCAGAGATTGGTGACGATCGAGAAGATCGCGCCATGCCACAGGTAGATCGGGTATGACAAGCGTGTCCCGGTCATGGCCAGCCACCGCGGGACTGGGACGTCACGAATGCCGAGGACGAGCAGCACCCCGGCGATCGCCACCGGAAGGTCGAGCGGCTGGCTCCACTCCAAGGCGAGCCCGACAAGGAGAACGGCGATCCCGCCGGGCAGGAGCCAGCGGGTGGGGCGGCGGACCAACGCAGCGGCCATCCCGAGCGGGAACACCCAGGCGAACCATGCGAACGACCACGGTCCGGTGTTGACGGCCGCCGGCGTGATCATAGCGACCATCACGAACAAATAAGCGGAGGCGGTGAGCAGCAGCGGACCGCGCCAGCGGACTGGCCGGATGAGCGTCGCGACGAACGGCAGCAGGACGTAGAACGCCACCTCGACCTGGAGCGTCCACGACGCCGGCAGGACCGATGGCTGTGTGATGTCGACGGTCTGGCCGAACACGAGATACGCGGGGCCCACAGGCTGTCCGAGAAGGATCGCGCTGCCGATCAACGCGGCGATGTAGGCCGGGTAGATCCGGGTGAACCGACGGAGGGCATAACGCCCGAGATCCGGGCCGCCGTCGACCATGGGTCGATACAGGACGTAGGCCGAGATGACGAAGAAGAGGATGACCCCTTCGCGCCCGGCCGTCCCGATCAACGGCACCGACGCGAGTCCGAGGCCGTTCGCGTGGTAGATCAGGACCATTCCGGCTGCGATGACGCGCAGGGCGTCGATTCCGCCACTTCGTGGCGTGGCGACCGGCTCGGGCGGGGCCGTTGGTACATTCACGCGATCATCAAACCACACCGATGCGCGCGTCTCCTGGGGTCGGATGGCAGCCCGGCCCGGACGATAGGACCAGTGTCGTGGTGCGGTAGCGCACCGGCGTGGGCCGGCTGACTAGCAGATCGGGACGCGGACCCGCCACCCGCGCGGCGCAGGGAAACATGCCACGAGTCCCGGTATGGCCCAAGCACCCAGGCCGAACAGCAACCCGAGCGCCAGGTTGGCGGTCAGCGCGAGCACCCGCGTCGCGCGAGGGGCGAAGTCGAGCGCCGGACGTACGGCCAGCAGCAGGATCGAGGCCGCATAGAGCCCCGTGTACGGGGCGAGCAGCAGGCCCGCAAGGATCGCGGCGACAAATCCCCGCGACGGGTCGCGCAAGACCGTCCATATGGTTGCGGCCCCAACGGCCAGCGCGAGGAGACGCGTCCATTCGGTCAGGGGCCACAGCGAGTAATTGCCCGACCGCGAGAGTGCGAGGGTGCCGGCGGCCGATTGGCTCCCGGCCGTCGTGATCACTGAAAGCCAGCGTTGGTACTGGTCCGGCCCCGCGAGCACCACGCCCAGGCTGGTCAGCGCGACGGCCGTTGCCAGCGCGGCCACCAGGGCGTGCCGGCGCCAGACCAGCATCCAGAACAGCACGGGAAGCAGGAGCGGCTTCGGCGCGAGCGCCAGCGCGATCCCCAATGGAATTCCGGTTTGGAACCGGTCCGCGCGCCGGGCGACCGGATAGATCGCGGCGGCGATCAGGAGGGTCACCTGCCCAAAGATCAGCTCGCAGACGACCGGGGCGAAGGTGACTGCGGCGACCAGGACGAGCGCGCGATCCGCGGGCGCCTGCCCGCGCGTCTCCAGCCAGACCCCGGTGAGCAGGATCGCAATCCCGATCGACGTCATCACGGCGTATGCCGTCGTCGCGTCGACCCAGGTCAACGGCCGGAAGGCCAGCGCAGCCAGCGGCGGATAGAGAGAACCGCAGTCTGCCCCCTCCGCGGCGGATTGGGCGCACTGGCGGTATGTGCTGGCGTCAGCGCCGAACCAGTGCGGGCCGAGGATCGCAGCGATCGCGATGCCGGTGATCGCATTGATGGCAGCGACGGCGAACAGCGTGGGCCGTCCACTCCAAGCCTCGAGCCATCGCGCGAGCCGCCCGTCATGGGTTCGGCGGACCCCGGCCGGGTGAGGGTTGGTCCCGATGCCCGTGCCCTCCCGGCCGGTGAACTCGTCAGCGATCGTCCTTCCCTCCGGCACGGCTGCGCCGGACAATAGCAGGCCATTGGTGGTGCGAGCGGGCGTGACGGGCTGCCGCGTATCTTGGCAACGGTCCCGAGAGCCTGCGATTCCGTCCGGTACGCAACACCCCAAAACCCCGGCGCCCGACGCCGTTTGTCAACAACGCGCGTGGGAATCACCGTTAGCATCGGATCGTGAGAGACCGCCTGCTGCGGGACGGCTTCCTGATCCTCGCCGTCGTGTTCGTCGGCCTGCGACTGTTTGCGGTCAAACCGTGGGCCGACAGCGTCGATGCCTACGCGTATTGGACGACCCGGGACGGCACCTTCTACGACGCAGCCACGACCGGTCGGATCGGGTCGTACCTCTACTCGCCGGCCTTCGCCCAGCTCCTCGCGCCGCTCGTCTGGCTGCCACTCGCGGTCTTCACCGCCATCTGGACAGCCCTCAACTGCGCGACCCTCTGGTTCCTCCTCCGCCGCTGGGCGCTGCCGAGCCTGCTGTTCCTGCCGATCGCGCTCGAGGTGATCTCCGGCAACGTCCATCTCCTGTATGCGGCAGCCATCGTTGTGGGGTTCCGCTGGCCCGCTGCCTGGGCCTTGATGTTCCTGACGAAAGTCACGCCCGGGGTCGGCGTCCTGTGGTTCCTCGTCCGGCGCGAATGGCGATCGCTGGCCATCGCACTCGGCGTCACGGCGGCGATCGCGGTCGTGTCCGTCGCGCTCGATGCGACGCAGTGGGTGCGCTGGATCGACATCCTCCGGGCGGATGCGACCGGGGCGGGCGAGGCGGCGTTCGCCACGGTCGGCTGGTATCTCCCGATCGGACTCGCGCCACGGCTGGCCGTCGCCGCCATCGTGGTCCTCGCCGCGGCATTGACCGACCGCCGCTGGCTGCTCCCGTTCGGCGTTGTGCTCGCCATGCCGGTCGTGTGGCTCAACAGCCTCGCCGTCCTCGCGGCATGTGTCCCACTCCGCCAGGCAGAACGTTGGCGGCCGAGCAGACCCGCGCCCGCGGCGTCGCTCACCGCGAAGGTCGCCGGATGATCCGCCGTCCCGCCGATGCGATCGCCGCCATCGCCGTCCTCGCCGTCGTGGGGGCATATCTGGCGTTCGGGCTGATGACCGCGTCGACGACCCTCGGCTGCGACTTCCTCGCGTACTACAACGCCTCCGTCCACTGGCTCCAGCACGCCCCTATCTACGATCTCGGCGTCGCGTCGACCGGAAGCTGTGGCACCTACCAATACCCGCCGACCTTCGTCCTCGTCGCCGCGCCGTTCAGCTTCTTCGGCTTCGACGCAGGGAACTGGCTGTGGATCGCAACGCTGATCGCGGCGTGGGCGATCGGGACCGCGCTCCTGCCCGTCCGGCCGACGACTCGCTGGACCGTTCTGCTGCTCGGTGCCATCGGATGGCCCCTGATCTTCGGGGTCCGGATCGGCCAGGTGACCCCGCTGCTCTACCTGGTCTTCGCGGTCGCCTGGCGAGGCCTCGATCGGCCCCTCCCGCTCGGTGCGAGCGTAGCGATCGGGACTCTCCTGAAGCTCCAGCCCGGAATCCTCGCGGTCTGGCTGGTGTTCAATCGAGAGTGGCGGGCCCTCGCCTACGCGGCGATCACCGCTGGCATCGTCGTCGTTGCCGCGGCCGTCGCGGGCCTGTGGGACTGGGTCGGGTTCGTGACCTTGCTTCGGAACCTGACGAACGCGGTCACGGTCGACACGAACATGGCGTTGGGCGCGACGCTCTATGGCCTCGGACTGGACGCCGCCACGGCTGGCACGGTCCAAACGGCCAACACCGTCGTGATGCTCGGCCTCGTGGTGGCTGCCGCGTTGTTGCTGCCGCGCACGCCAGGGTTCCTGGTCGCCGTGCTCGCGTCCCAGCTCGTCTCGCCGATCGTCTGGAGCCACTACGCGCTCCTGCTCCTGCTGCCGGTCGCCTGGCTGCTTGACCGGCGCCAGTGGTGGTCGGCCGCGATCCCGGCCATCCACGTCTGGATCCTGCTGCCGTTCGTGCCGAACTGGACGTACGCCGCCGCCTTCTACGGGACCCTGGTCGCGCTGTGGGTGGTTGGATGGCAGAGCCGGCGTGACCCGGGTCCACTGCCTGCCGCAACGCCGGCCGCCGAACACGCGCCTTCCCACAAGGCCGAACCCGAGCCCGTCGCCTGATGCGCTACGGCGTGATCGGAGCCGGCGTCCTCGGGATGATCGCCGCGCTCCGACTGCTCGAAGGCGGCCACGACGTGACAATCCTTGAGGCCGGCGACGATGTCGGCGGCCTCGCCGGCAGCTTTGAGATCGAGCCCGGGATCTGGCTCGAGAAGTTCTATCACCACATCTTCCGCTCGGATCACCACATCGCCGCGCTCATCGAGGAGGTCGGCCTCGGGCCGAGCCTCCGCTGGCACCAACCGGAGACGGCCATGCAGTCGGGCGGGAAGGTCGAGCCATTCGACACGCCGGCTGCCGTCCTTCGGTTCAGTGGGCTGCCCGTGGTCGATCGCGTCCGGCTCGGTGCCGGCGTCGCCCTCCTCAAGGCGATGCCTCGATCCGGGCCGCTCGAGGACGTCAGCGCCCGGCGCTGGCTGAGCCGGGTGATGGGCGGCAACGCCTACCGGGTCGTCTGGGAGCCGCTCCTGCGTGGCAAGTTCGGAACGTCGGCGGACGATGTCTCGATGGCCTGGCTCTGGGCCCGTATCCACGATCGGACGCGCCAGCTCGGGTACCTCGACGGCGGGTTCCACCAGCTGTACAGCCGCCTCGCCGCCCGGATCGCCGAGCGTGGCGGCGAGCTCGTGACAGGTTTCCGGGCTGCCGCCATCGCGCCGCGCGGGACCGAGATCACGGTCCGCAGCGCCGACGGGCGCGAGGAGACCTTCGACCGCCTGATCTCGACGCTCCCGGCGCACCTGACGCTCGCGATCACCAGGGATGCGCGCGTCGATACGGCTCCGTCCGGCCCACGCCCGCCCGACGCCCTCGGCGCGCATTGCCTGATCGTCGGCCTCGACCGGCCGTTGACCGGTCGCTATTGGATCGGCGTCGCCGACCCCAGCTCACCATTTCTTGCCGTCGTCGAGCACACCGCCATGCTCCAGCCCGCGGCCTACGGCGGACGACACCTCGTCTACTTTGGCAACTACGTCCCGCACGACGATCGGCTCTTCGACGAGACGCCCGACGAGACGCTCGACCGCTACGTGCCCGCGATCCGCCGTCTGAACCCGGCCTTCGATCCGTCGTGGGTCGGCGATCGCTGGTCGTTCGGCGCGCGGTTCGCCCAGCCGATCGTGACGCCCGGGTTCCGCAAGCGGATCCCGCCATTCGAAACGCCGATCCCGAACCTGTTCATCGCGAGCATGTTCCAGGTCTTCCCGCACGATCGTGGCCAGAACTATTCGATCGAGCTCGCCGAGCGGATCGTCGGACGGCTCGAGGAAACGGCGGCGGTGGCGTCCGTAGGCGACCGCGCTGGCACCGGAGATGGGGCCGCCCGATGACCCTCGCCCGCTTATGGGCATTTCTCGCCGTCGGCCTGCCCGTCCTCGCCGCCCTGATCGCCAACCTGTCGGCGGTCGATCTCGCGTACCACCTCCGCGCCGGCAGTATGTTCCTCGATACCGGCCAGATCCCGACCGTCGACACGTTCAGCTTCACCGCGCCGGGAGCGGCCTGGCTCAACCAGCAGTGGGGCGCCCAGGTTGTGCTCGCCGCCGTCTACCGCGTCGCGGGGTGGACCGGTCTGACGGTGCTTCGAGCCGGTCTGATCGGGGTGATCTTCGGCTGCGTGTTCGAGGCCTGCCGGCTGCGCGGCCTCGACCTGAGGCGGGCGGCTTGGTTGACCCTCGCCGCGTTCATCGTCGCTGCGGTTGCCCTCGCCCTCCGGCCCCAGCTCATCGGCATGGCATTGCTGTCCGTGACCATTCTGGTCGTGGTCGACCGGCGCGCGCACCCGCGTCGAGTGTGGGCCGTGCCGCTGATCGTCCTTCTCTGGGCGAACGTACACGGCAGCTTCTTCTTGGGCCCTGTCGTCGTCGGCCTGGCCTGGCTCGAGGACGTCCACGACCGGGTCCCCGATCGGCATCGGCTCCTCGGCGTGGGGCTCGCCTCGGCGGCCGCGACCCTCGCCAACCCGTTCGGCGCCGGGGTCTGGGCGTACGCCGCGGGCCTCTCCACGAACGGATTCGTCACCAATCGGATCACCGAGTGGCAGCCCACCACGCTGCGGACGGTTCCGGGGATCCTGTTCTTCGCATCAGCCGCGTTGGTGGCCGCCCTCCTCGCCCGGCGCGGGCGAACGACGCCGTGGCCGACCCTGGCCTGGCTCGCAGTCTTCGCGGCGATCGGAACGTATGCGATCCGCGGCGTCGCGTGGTGGCCGCTCGGGGCTGCCGTCGCCGTCGCGGGCGGGCTCGCTGTGGACGCTCGCACGACGGAGGCGTCCGCCCGCGAGCGCCGCGAGCGCCCGAGGCGCATCAATCTGGTGTTCGTCGGGCTGATCGCGTTCGTCTGTGTCGTCCTCGTGCCCGTCTGGCGCCCGATCGACAGCCGCCTCGGGGCGCCGGCGGGCGTGGTTGGCGACGCTCCCGGCGGCATCACCGAGGCGCTCCGCAAGGCCGTCAGATCGGGCGATCGGATCCTCAACCCGCAGCCGTGGGGTTCGTGGTTCGAACTCGCCCTGCCGCAGGCAACCGTGGCGCTCGATTCACGGATCGAGGTCTTCCCGGCCGGGGTCTGGGATGACTACGACACCGTTCGCCACGGCGTCGCGGGCTGGCAGGCGATCCTGGCCGCCTGGGCGCCGACCTTCATCGTCGCGACCGACGACGAGGACGCGTTCGTCGAGCGATTGAAGACGGCCGGCTGGACGGTGACGTACCACGACGACGACGGCGCGATCCTCCGTCCTTCGGGAGCCTGACAGATGGTCCCGATCGAGCGAGAGGACCATCGGCGCGTGGTGTCGGCGGCCACTGCGCTGTTACCGTTTCCGCATGCCGGCTGAACTCGACGTCGTGGTCCTTGGGGGTGGCGGCCACGTCGGGCTCCCACTGAGCCTCGCCTTCGCCCAGGCGGGCCTCCGGGTCGGTATCTACGACATCAGCCAGTCCGCCCTCAATCGGATCGCGGCCGGCGAGATGCCGTTCAAGGAGGACGGGGCCGACCAGCTCCTGCGCGAACTGCTGCCGACCGGCCGGCTCGAGATGAGCACCGACGGCGCGATCCTCGCCCGAACGAATCAGGTCGTCGTCGTGATCGGCACGCCGGTCGACGAGTTCCTCGGGCCTTCGATGACGGTGTTCGAGCGCGCTGTAGCACAGATCGCGCCGCACCTCCGGGAGGGGGCGCTGGTCGTCCTCCGGAGTACCGTGTACCCGGGCACGACAGCCTACGTCGCCGGCCATCTGGCGCGCCGCGGCCTCAAGGTCGAGGTCGCCTTCTGCCCAGAGCGGATCGCCGAGGGCCATGCCCTCGAGGAGCTTCACACGCTGCCCCAGATCGTCGGGGCGGACACGGAGGTTGCCGCGGACCGAGCCGAGGCCCTCTTCGGCAAGCTCGCCAACAAGACGATCCGGACGAGCTCGAAGGAAGCGGAGCTCGCCAAGCTGTTCACGAATACCTGGCGCTACATGAAGTTCGCCGTCGCCAATCAGTTCTTCATGATCGCCGACCAGGCCGGCGTGAACTACTCGAACGTGCTCGATGCCATCCGGACGGACTACCCGCGCGCCGCGGACCTTCCGGCGCCGGGCTTTGCCGCCGGCCCGTGCCTGTTCAAGGACACGATGCAGCTGGCGGCATTCACGACCGATCACTTCCCGCTCGGCCAGGCCGCGATGCAGGTCAATGAGGGACTGCCCGCCTACATCGTGTCCGCCCTCGAACGCCGCTACGACGGCCTCCAGGACAAGACGATCGGAATCCTCGGGATGGCGTTCAAGGCCGAGTCCGACGATCCCCGCGCGTCGCTCAGTTACAAGCTCCGAAAGCTGTTCGCCTGGGCCGGGGCCCGAGTCGTCTGCACGGACCCGTATGTCCAGGACGAGCGGCTGACCACCCTCGAGTGTGTCCTCGAGGAGAGCGAGATCCTCGTCCTTGGGGTCCCGCACAAGGCCTATCGCGGCATCGAGGTCGGCGGCAAGGATGTCGTCGACGTCTGGGGCGCCCTGGGATCCGGTATTCAGCTGTGAAGCTACGGACCAGCGCGTCGAGGGTTCGGCCGTTCATCGATCGGCCGGGGATCGCTCTGCTCGTGGTCACGTGGGTTGCCCTGATTGGCGATGTGATCGCCCGACTGGGGACGATCTGGGCGGGCGACTTCGATACCTACTGGTACACCGCGCGACAGATCCTGGTAGGTGGACCGATCTACCCGAACTGGCAGCTCAGTGGGCCGTATCCCCTCGGCGATGCGGCGTTCGGGGTGGGCTATGTGTACCCGCCGACAGCGGCCATGTTGAGCGCTCCGCTTGGCCTGATTCCCATCGCCGTGAGCTGGTCGGTCTGCCTGGTCGCGGTCGCATTCGCCCTGGGTGTTGTGTCCTATCAAATCGCGAGGAAGGAGCGATTTACCCCTCAGGCGTCGATCCTCGTCGCGGCCGTCGTCGTGCTCAGCCCGCCAAGCCTGGAGTCGCTCCTGACCGGCAACGTGAATGTGCTGATCGCCTGCGCCGTCGGAGCAGCGTGGCTTCGGCCGAGGCTCGGCGGGTACATGTTCGTCGTTCTCGGGCTGGTCAAGATCTACCCGATCCTTGGCCTGATCTGGTCAATCCGTGCTCGCGTCCCCATCAGGGGTCCCCTGGTTGTCGGCGGCTCGATCGTCCTCGTCACGCTCTGGATCCTCGGACCGAAACCCTGGCTCGACTATGTCAGCGTGATCGTGAACGGCCAGCCAACGAGTGACTTCATTCTGCCTGCGCCGCGCGCATTTCTCGGAGGGATGGTGGGGTCCACGTTCGCGACCGTGGCGACTCTCGCGCTGACCGGGCTGCTGCTGTTCTTCGTCCATCGCGATCAACACGATCGTCGAGCCCTGTTCCTGCTCTCCTGGGCGCTCATCCTCCCCGCCCCGGATTGGTATCTGCATTACCTCATCGTCCCGCTCGTCGGTTCGCTGCCGTGGGGCCTGAAACTCCTGCGACCCAGGGTGGAGGGTCTCGACGATGGGGAACGGTGGCCGAGTTGGGGGCGCCGACGTGCGTTGTCCCCAAGCGCGGCGCCGCTTCGTCCCACGTGAAACCGCCCCCGGCCTCTCGCGCGCCCGACCCGCGTCGATCCGCGTTCGACAGCTCGATCGTGATCGGGGTGTGGGCTCGCAGCCAGGCACATTCCTCCAGCCCTGGGCACGCTGGACCGATCTCGTGAAGGTCCTGATCACTGGCGCGGCCGGGTTCATCAACGGATATCTCGTTCCGGAGCTGCTCGAGGCCGGCCACGAGGTCATCGGCCTCGACGACTTCAGCAAGTACGGTCGGCTGACGAAATCGTACGACGATCACCCGCGCTACCACTTCGTCGAGGGCGATGCCAAGGACGTCGAGCTAATGCGCGAGCTCGCGTCGGACGTCGACCAGGTCGTCGCGGCCGCGGCGATGATCGGCGGGATCAGCTACTTCCACGAGTTCGCCTACGACCTGCTCGCGGAGAACGAGCGGATCCTCGCCTCGACCTTCGACGCGGCGATCGCGGCGCACAAGGCGGGCCGGCTCCAGCGGATCGTCGTCGTGAGCAGCTCGATGGTCTACGAGTCGGCGACCGTCTTCCCGACCCCGGAAGGAGCGGAGAAGACCTCGCCGCCGCCGATCTCGACGTACGGATTCCAGAAGCTCGCGTCCGAATACTTCGCTGCCGGCGCCTGGGAGCAGTTCCAGCTCCCGTACACGATCGTCCGGCCATTCAACTGCGTCGGGATCGGCGAGCGCCGGGCGAAGCGCGACACCGACATCATGTCCGGCAACGTGAAGCTCGCCCTCTCGCACGTAGTTCCGGATCTCGTGCTGAAGGTGCTGAAGGGCCAGGACCCTCTCCACATCCTCGGCGACGGCTCGCAGGTCCGCCACTACACCTACGGCGGCGACCTTGCCCACGGGATCCGCCTGGCGATGGAATCGCCGGCGGCGCTGAACAATGACTTCAACCTGTCGACGGCGCGCTCGACAACGGTGCTCGAGCTCGCCGAGTGCATCTGGTCGAAGATCCATGCGGACGGCCGGCCGTTCGCCTTCACCTCCGACACGCCGTTCGAGCACGACGTCCAGCTCCGCGTCCCCGATGTCCGGAAGGCCAAGGCGGTCCTCGGCTACGAGGCGACGACGTCGCTCGAGACGATGCTCGATGAAGTCATTCCGTGGATCCGCGACGAGGTCGCGGCGGGCCGGCTGTGACCGGAGCCCCGCTCGAGCTGTCGATCGTCCTGCCCGTCTACAACGAGGGCGAGCACGTCGAGCCGGTCCTGCGGGCGCTGTCCGCGGGCATCAAGACCCCTCATGAGCTCGTCGTCGTGTATGACTTCGACGAGGACACGACCGTTCCCGTCGTCGCCCGGCTCGCGACCGAGATGCCGAACCTGCGGAGTCTTCGTAACGACCTCGGTCGCGGCGTCCTGAACGCCATGAAGGCCGGGATCGCGGGGACGATCGCCCCGTACGTCCTGATCTCGATGGCCGACGGCTCCGACGAGCCACACGTCGTCGACCCGATGATCGCGCTGGCTCGTGACGGCGCCGACGTCGTGTCCGCGAGTCGGTACATGAAGGGCGGCCACCAGGTCGGGGGACCGTTCGCCAAGCGGCTGATGAGCCGCGCCGCCGGGCTCAGCCTTCACCACCTTGCCGGCGTCAAGACCCACGACCCGACGAACAACTTCAAGCTCTACAGCCGGTCGTTCCTCGCGGCCACGCCGATCGAGAGCTCGGCCGGCTTCGAGCTCGCCCTCGAGCTGACGGTCAAGGCGACGCTCGACGGCCGGCGCGTGGCCGAGGTGCCGACGACGTGGCGTGACCGGACGGCCGGCCAGAGCAACTTCAAGCTCCGGAAGTGGCTACCGCACTACCTGCATTGGTATCGCGTCGCGTTCGAGGGCCGGCTGCGGCGGATCGTCGCTCGCCGTCCGCCTCCGGGCTGACGGGGATGCCTCGCTCCACAGGCCGATGACGGTCGCGCAAAGGACGGCGAGCATCGCGATTGAGCCGGCGATACCCAGAGGCCCGGACACCGGGAGCGCCGCGCCGATGTCAACGCTCGGCGGGATCGCCGCCAGGAGATTGAGCGTGAAGAGCACGCCGAACACGAGCGCCAGCCACGCGGCCCGACGATCGGGGAAGGCGAGCACGAGGAAGGCCAGTGCGCCGAACGCGTAGCGCTCGTGCATTGTCGTCAGCAGGCAGAAGGCGACGAGGACGGCAGCCGCGAGCCCGTAGGCGAGGGCGCGTGGCGATCGAGCCCGGAACACGAGCACGAACACCGTGAGCTCCCCTGCAAGTGCGAGCCCGACGCCGAAAGCGCGCAAGGTGAGCGGGCCCAAGATGGCGATTCGATCCGAGACGAACTGGCCGCCAGCAAGAAGCTCCTGGACGAGCCACCACAGGTTCCAGGCGCGCAGCGAGAGGATCGAGAAGATGTCGCCCTGGTACTCGCCGAGGTTGCGCGCATAGCCCTGGATGCCACCGGCCGCAAGAAACGGCAGCCAGAGGACCGCAATGACCATGGCGCCGACCGCCGCGGCTCTCAGTGCGCCTCGCCACCCGTCGCGGGCGAGGAACCACGCGCCGAACGGGACGAGGAAGGGAAGCGCCTGCGGTTTGGTCATCAGCGCGACCCCGAGGGCAGCCGCCGCCCAGAGGGAGTGCCCGCGCACCGCCAGCACGTAAGCGACGACGCCGCCGAGGACGTAGATCGACTCGTACTGGCCCCACCAGGCGCTCACGTCAATGACGGCCGGATGGAGCAGGATCGCCGCGCCGCCGAGGAGCGCCCATCGTGGCGTCGCTCGAAGGTGCCAGACGATGAGGAGGCCGAGGGCGAGGTCGGCGAGGCTGGCCGGCGCCTTCATGATGGCCCGGATCGCCGGCTCAGCCGACGTGGTCACCGTCCGGAATGTCGGCTCGACCCAGGCGAGCAGAGCCCAGACGTAGACCATCACCGGCGGAAAGGAGAGGTTCTGGTCGTACGCGTGGCCGAAGGGCGCCGTCGCCAGGCCATGGGCCCACAGCACGAACTGGTCGATGTCGCCCGTGAGACCGGGCGCCGGCCAGAGCGCGACGCGAACGGCAACCGCGGCGATCAGGATCGGGACAAGGGCCCATACCCAGGCGAGACGGCTGCGGGCCACGACGTTCACGACCGGATCATCCTAGCCGCCGCGGCCACTGCGAACCGACCCGTTGGTACCGCCTGGGCGCCGTCGTCGGGACCGTGCGACCATGCCCGTATGGAGAAGCCCAACCGCGCTGAGCGGCGCAGGAACAAGTTCGGCGGAGGTCGAGCGACCGAGCACGGCGGCTGGCCAACCGTCCGGCCCAACCCGGTGTTCGAGGTCGAGAATGCCGACGCGGATGCAGCCGGCGCGGACCCTCCGGGGGCCGGGACCAGGCCTCGACAAGCTCGCCCGAAGACCGCACCGGGCGTCGAGGGCGATAAGGACTCGTCCGCCGGCTGAGCTCGTCACGGCCGGCGGACCGTTCGGCTCAGGTGCGCGGCAAGCCGTCGAGGTTGCGCCGACGTCCGACGAATGCGATCACCGGGGCGAGCGCGAGCGGCAGGTCCAGCAGCGAGTACGTGAGTGGAACGCTGCTGTTCCGGAGCACCGTGAGGTAGTCGAGCCACAGACCTCCGAACGGGATCGCTGCGACAACGACGAGCGCCAGCGCAACGAACCAGCTTCGCCGGCCGAAACCGAGCAGGGCGAATGGCGCGAGTGACGGCTTGAGCAGGATCAGCGGGCCCGCCCACGCCCGCCACAGGGCAAGGCAGATGAACGCAACCACCCACATTCCTGGGTTGCCGTAATAGATGAGCGCGGGGGTGCGCGGCCACAGGGCGATGATCGCCAGCATGGGCCAGGTCCAAGGCGCGGGCCGGAGTCTGGTGAGGGTCCAGGCGATGATCGGCACGGGAACGAGCCACCAGATCGGTTCGGGGAGGACGCGGAAGGGCAGCAGGAGCAGCAGGATCGTGGGCGGATATAACGGATCTCCGTCCATCACCTCCGTCGGGCCGGCCAGTTGACGCGGCAGGTAGAGCTGACCGGTTGCCTGCCAGCGCGCAACGTGATCGAGATATTGATGGAAGTCGACCCCGAAGCCGACACGATTGCCCAGGACGATCTGGAGAAGCGCGTACGCCGACAGGATCGCGAGGAGGCCGAGGACCCCGGTCGTGGTCAGGATCAGGAGTCGGTATGGCCGCTGCTCGAGGATGTCCGGCGCGGCCCATGGCCGGCGGATCTCGACCCTCCGGAGCCGCTCGAGGACGGCCTGCGCCCTCGTCACGCCTAGGACGCGACCGTAGACCAGTAGCGCTCGGCGACCCCGCTCGAGCCGTCCAGCAGCGCGATCTTTCGCGCGTACGCCCGAACCTGGCGCGCCATCTCCTGTGTCCCACTGAACAGCCGATCCATCTGACTCGCGTAGAGGTTGATGCCTGTGATTTTCCGCTCGAGCTGGTCATCGATATCGGCGTATTCGGGCATGAGCCCGACACCAGCCGGCAGGCCGGCGAATGCGGTCCGCGGCAGATCCTCGATCTGCTTGAAGTCGGTCCACCAGGCGTACGGAAAGTCCTCGTAGAAGGTGACGATCCCGGCGTATTCCGGGCCGGGCATCACCCAACGGCGGCCCTCGGCCAGCAGGCGGACGCCGACCTCACAACAGAGCTGGTGATCGACGTGGTTCCCCACCCCGAGCGGCAGGTAGAGCTTCTGCGGCTCGAGCCGGGCGATCTCGCGGCGAAGGATGTCGAACGGCGCCCGATCGTCGTCGCGGGGCGCGCTCAGGAGCTCCTCGTCGTTGGCGTAGCCGCGGAAGACCGCGTCGGGCAGATCAAGAAAGACGATCGACGCCTCGGCGAACGCGGCGAACGCCTCGTCCTCGAGCCGGCGCCGGGCCATCACCTGGCCGGCGGCAGCGGCGTCGACGAGCTCGTCGGTCGCGACGGCGCCCTGCGTCGACAGCGCGTCCATGATCGGCTGACCGGCCAGAGACTCGCTCCGGATGCTCGCCCGGCGATACCACGACGACCGTTGCCAGAAGCGTTTGGCGGCGGCGTCGGCGTCGGCCTGGGTGGCCTCGAGGCGATCGTCCGTCGCCGCCCAGGCGGGCAGTGCGTCCGGATCGCCGTACACCGGAAAGTCGGCCGAGATGTGCGAACGGTTGAACGCCTCGGATACCGGCCACATCACCTTGGATCCGTACCCGAGGGCCTCGCGCTGGTACATCGAGAGGGCGTCGCCGCCCTCGCCGTCATCGGTCGGGCCCGACCCGGAGAACACGGTCACGATCGCCACGTTCTGGCCGAGCTCGCGCAGCCCCGCGATCAGTCCGCCGCATGAGAGGGCGACGTCGTCGGGGTGGGGAGAGACGAATACATGCGTCATGGCCGGCCGAGTATACCGATCAGGTCCCTCCGTTCGCGGCGCTCTGAACGGTGGCGGACACTCGACGACGCATATTCGCCAGACGCCCGTCGAGACCTGCACGGACCCTGCGTGACGTGGGCGTCGCTCGGCAGAGGAGGCACGTGGAAGGCTATCGTGGCTCCGATGCCAATCGTCGGGGGCGATCGCCACCTGGAGCGCCGTTTGTTGTGCGGTCGCAGGCGCGTGACGAGATCCATGGCCTGGATCCCGTGACCGAGCCGGGGATCGGGCGCATCGGACGATCTGACGTGTTGGCGCTCGCCGCGCTGACGGCACTCGGTGTCGGACTTCCCTTGTGGATGGCCCTGACGGCGGGCGCGGTCGGAATCCCCAGCAATGACGATTGGGTGTACATGCGTGCGGCGAGCAGCCTCTACGCCAACGGCATCGTCGACATGGCTGGGCACACGGCGAGTGTCGTCGGTCAGCTCGTCCTTGTGCAGCCGATCCTGTGGCTGGCGGGCGGCAATACATGGGCATTCATGGCGTTCGGCCTGTGTTCGGCGCTCCTCGGAATCGCAGCAGGCTATCTGCTGGCTCGACGCTTCGTCGGGACCGGCGCCGCGATCATGGTCGTCCTGCTCATCGAAGTGTTTCCCGGATTTGCTCGCGAGTCCGTTGGCTTCATGACGGACGTGCCTGCCTTCTCTCTCGGGCTGGTCTGTCTGCTGCTGGGTACGAAGTGGCTCCAGGAGGGCGGGAGCCGTTTGACCCTGGCCGCATCGATCGGCGTCGGCCTCCTCGCGGTGAGCGTCCGAGAGTTCGCGATCGCGGCACCGGTCGCCATCCTGGTTGCCGCGTGGGCTCGGAACCGGGCACACGAGCGGCCTCTTCTCATCGGGTTGTCCGGAATGTTGGTCGCCGGAATCGCGGGCCTTACGGCCGTGGCCGCGTCAACGGCGGGCCACGCGACGCCGTCTCCACGGCCCGATCACCTGTTGTTCATCGGTCCAGCCTTCACGACGTTCGCGGCCGCTGTCCTGCCTGCGACCCTCCTGTACGTCGGTCGACGGATGACGACCCTCACGGCCCAACAGATGCTTCTCGGGGCTGGGCTGGCCTGCGTGGTCGTCATCCAACCGGACGGATCCCTGGTGGGCAACCTCTGGACGGCTGACGGGAGCCTCGGCAACCAGGTCCTGAACGGCTTCCGCTATCCGGTGATCGGTGCCGTTTCGTGGGCTCTATCTCTCCAGATCGCCCTCTTTGCGGGGATCCTCGTCGCCGCGCTGGTGATCCAGTGGGCCCAGTCCAACCTCTCCGGAAGGAAATCGTTCACGAGATTCTGGGAGGTCGCCCTTCGGGTGGCGCGGCGATCGGAGGCTCCGCTGGTCGTCTTCCTCGTCGTGTACGCGGCCGAACTCGTCGTTTTCGCGTCGCTGGGGACATTGTTCGACCGGTACCTCTATCCGATCATCCCGGTTGCAGCAATCCTCCTGCTTCGAACACCCGACCGGCGGCCGTTCCAGCTGACGCGAAGCCACGCATTTTCCCATCTCGCAGTCGCCTGGCTGGCCATTTCGGCGTTCCTCCTTGCTGCGAACTCCTTCGCGTACGACGCGGCGCGTTACCGCGAAGGAAGTGACGCCGTGGCAATGGGATACCGCGCGAACACCATCGACGCCGGATACGAGTGGGTCGGTTCCCACGCGACCGATCCACCAACACCTGGAGCGGTCCTGCACGGATGGATGTGGTATGACGAAGTTCTGGCGTCGTCCCAGCCGTGCGCTGTTGTCTCCAACGGTCCCTCGAAGGACGACGCGATGACATTGATTCGCGTCAAGCCGGACGCGTACCGGCAGTACCTCTGGTTTGGTCCTGCCCAATCGCTGTACCTGTATGGCGTTCCTGCTGCCGGCTGTCCGATGCGCCCTGTATCCCCGCCGTCGCAGTAGGGAAGATCCACTCCGTCGGAAGGGCTCACGCCCGCGAACACGCCGAGGAACATCGCCGTTGGGATACCTGCAGAACGTCTCGACGGAACTCGCGATCACGATCGCGAATCGAGACGTCTGGCTGTCAATCGGGCTCGCAATCCTGCTCGGCATTGCTTGCTGGTCCTTCGGGAGCTGGGTTGCTCGGACAGTCGGCATCCTCCAGCCCGGCGCGCCGGCCGGCGAGATGCTCGGGGTCGGGCTTGCCTGCGGGCTGCTGGTCGTCGCCGCCTGGTGGGCGGCAGTGTGGTCCGGAGGGCGGAGCTCGTTCACCCCGGTTGCGATCGGCTTCGCGGTCGCCATCGGGCTTGCCCTCGCTCGACGAGCCCGGCAGCACGAGATCTCGCGGGGCGGACCGCACCCGGCCGCCGATCGTGCGACCTCTGAATCCACCGGCGCCGCGGCCAGCTCAACCGGACGCCGCTCCTTCTTGCCGACCGCTCTGGCCGCGGGCCTGTTCGTGGTCGTCATCGCCATCCTTTATGGATCGACCCTTGCCCCGAGTCCACGTGACGGCGGACAGCCCGTGGAGAAGGTCGATGTAGCGTTCTATGCGGTCCTGGGCCGCGACCTGGCCACGACCGGCACCGAGACCAATACGCTTCCTTCCGGGTTCTCCAGACTGCCGGTCGATACGACGCAGACCTGGTACCACTGGGGGGAGCTCTGGCTCGCCGCTGCGGTGATCACGATCTTCGGGCAGGAACCGCTCGCGGCCCGCTACCTGGTGGTGCTGCCACTGGTCCTGCTCGCCGCGGCGGCGTTGACCGGAACCGTCGTGAGCCGCTTGAGCGGCCGAACGTCCCGCCTCGCCTTCGTCTATGGATTCATTGCCTGTCTCGTGCTCGCACCGATGCCATTGGTCTTCGGACCATTCTTCAGCGCGTGGCCGGTCGGCCTGATCGCCGGGATCGCCGTGTTCGGGCTGGCCCCGGTCGCGGTCCTGTTCGCCTGGTACGCCCTCCTCGTCCTGGATTCGCGCCCGCAGACCTGGTCTTTGGCGTGCTTCGTCGGGACAGCCATCGCCTTCGTCCTACCGGAGCACATCGTCATCGCGATTCTCGGACTCGTCGGATTGGGAACCGCCTGGACGATCGGGATCGGGCGGTCGCTGATGACGACCGGAAGTCTCCCGCCCGTGCCGGTCATCTGGCGGAGGACGCTGATCGCGGCGGCCGTTGGCGTGGCATTGACCGCGGTCTTTGGCCGGCTCACCGACCATGGCCTCGGCAACGGGGCGTCGATGGCGAGCGTCACGCCGTTCAATCTCTCCTGGCGCGAGACGATCGGCGTCGTGTCCGTCCAGGCGGGGATGCTGCTGACGCCTCCGGTCGCATGGTTGATCCTCCGGCGTGACGTGCCTCGGTTCGCCGCGATCTGTCTCGGGACGACGGTACTCGTCATCGCCGGCGCGATCGTCTGGGGCTGGCGCCTCGCAACTTTCAACATGTTCTATTTCTTCTTCGGCGCCCTCGCCATCTTCGTGACGCCGGTCGCCGTCGCCGCCGTCTGGCTGTTGGTCGAGCGCATTCGCTCTGCGGGGCACCCGGGACTGGCGGTCGCTGTCATCACGTTGTGTGCGATCCAGCTGGAGCTCGGCATCGTGCTGGGATTGGGACGCCTTCAGGGCGGCTCAGCAACCTATGAGCCAATTCCGGTCAGCATCCTTCAGGCGATCGTGCGGCTCCCTGAAGATGCGAAAGTCGCGTACGCGTGTCAGCCCCTCGAGGAGATCTCATTCGTGAACTCGAAGCTCCTCGGAATCGACGCCCATACCGGTCGGCGCATCGTGCCGATGTGCTTCCAGGCCGACGCGCTCGCGCCGCTGTTCGGCGTCGAGAGATCCGCCCAGACTCCGGATGCGGCATTTGTGTTCGCGCCGCAAGCGACGCTCTATCCCGATTCGACAGCTCGGCCGCCCTCGACTGCGGTATCGAGCTTCCTCAAGGCGTACGGCATCGACTACATCTACGCGGATGCCGCGCATCCGAACTCACTGGTGACCGACGCGGTACCCATCGCGACGAGCGCGGACTTCGAACTTCTTCGTGTTCCGTGATGAGGACGAGGTCCTATGGAACCCGGACCATCGCGTCGCGGAATTCTCTGGTGGCCAATGCCTACACTGGATCCATGGCCCAGGGATCCCCATGTCACGGCGCGGGCCGCTCGTGAAGGTCGTCATCCTGGCGGGCGGTCTCGGTACGCGCCTGTCGGAAGAGACCGCCTCCAGGCCGAAACCGATGGTCGAGATCGGCGAGCGGCCGATCCTCTGGCACATCATGAAGACCTACAGCCACTATGGCTTCAGCGACTTCGTCGTCTGCCTCGGCTACAAGGGCTACGTCATCAAGGAATACTTTTCGAACTACTTCCTCCACATGTCCGACGTGACGTTCGACATGAGCGACAACTCGATGGAGATCCACCAGAACGCCGCCGAGCCGTGGCGCGTGACCCTCGTCGACACGGGTGCCGACACGCAGACCGCCGGCCGGCTCAAGCGCGTTGGCCACTACATCGGTGGCGAGACATTCATGATGAGTTACGGCGACGGCGTGGCCGACGTCGACATCGGGCGGCTGGTCGAGTTCCACCGAGCGCACGGCAAGCTGGCCACGATCACTGCCGTCCAGCCCCTCGGGCGGTTCGGCTCGCTCGAGATCGACGACGACGAGACCGTCGGCGGGGTCGCCGCGCCGGGTGTCCGAGCGTTTCAGGAGAAGCCCGTCGGCGACGGTTCATGGGTCAACGGCGGGTTCTTCGTGCTCGAGCCGGCGGTCCTCGACCGCATCGCCGGCGACGACATCCTCTTCGAGCGGGAGCCGCTCGAGAGTCTGGCCGCCGACGGCCAGCTGGTGGCCTTTCGGCATCGCGGGTTCTGGCAGCCGATGGACGCGCTGCGTGACTTGCGCGTCCTCCAGGCCCTGTGGGATTCCGGGGAAGCGCCATGGGCGGTATGGGCCAAGGCGTGACGGATCGTCCCGATCAGGATGCTCGCGAGCGCGAAGGAGGGCTGGTCAGGCCTTGCCCTGTCTGCGCGTCAACTGAGCACGACCTCCTGTATCAGCAGCGGTTCGAGGACTTCGCGGCCGGCAGTATCACGAACGGGTACGACGTTGTCGCCTGCCGCAGCTGTGGGATGTGCTTTGCATCCGGTCTTCCTGACGCGGGCCGTTTCGCGGAGTACTACGGTCAATCCTCCAAGTACGACCTGAGCGCCGAAGGGGCCCAGGCCACGTCGTTCGACCTTCAGCGCCACAGAGCGGAGGCCGAATTCATCGCCGCCCACGTCGCCGACCGCGCCGGTCCCGTCCTCGATATCGGGACCGCGACCGGAGGGCTTCTGGTGGCTCTGCGGGATGTCGGGTTCACGAGTGTCCACGGTGTCGAGCCCTCGCCAGACGCGGCGCGTCAGGCCAGGGAGCGATACGGCCTCGACGTCATCGCCGGGGATGCTCGCGCAGCAAAGGCGTGGCCGAACGGTTTCTCCGTCGTCAGCCTGATTGCTGTCCTCGAGCACCTCGTCGATCCGGGCTCGGCCATGCGCGAAACCGCCGACCTCCTGACAACCGATGGTGTGGTCTATCTCGTGGTGCCCGACGCCGCGAGATTCAGTGGCTACGTTGACGCGCCCTATCAGCAGTTCAGCGTCGAGCACATCAATTACTTCACGCTCAGGTCGCTCAAGAACCTCCTCCGCTCCGTGGGCCTTGAGGTTGTCGTAGCGCGAGCCACTACCGTGAAGCCGAGTGCTGACGAAGAGGGCCCGGGCATCGAGGTTCTCTGTCGCCGCACCACCCATTCGGCCGACATCCGGAGCGACACAGATGGCGTTGCCGATCTCCGTCGCTACATCATGCGAAGTGCCGAGATGGAATCCGGGATCCTGGAAAGAATTGCCCAGCTGGCCGAGGACCAGGGTCCCATCTACGTTTGGGGAACCGGGACGAACGCACTCCATCTGCTAGCGACGTCGAGGCTGTCCGAGTGCAACATCGTGGCGTTTCTCGACTCGAATCCTCACTACGCTGGGCAACGGCTGGCGGGCCGCACCGTAATGTCACCAGGAGCCGTGCATACCCTCGAAGCGCCGATCCTGGTCGCGTCCGCGACGAGCCAGACGGCGATCGCGACGGCGGCGCGAGGTTTGTTCGGGTCCGACGTGCCATTGATCCTGATGTACCAATGACCGTCCTCATCGAGAGCTTTCGCGGGCGCCGGGTCCTTGTCACCGGCCACACCGGGTTCAAAGGCTCATGGCTGACCGAGTGGCTCGCGAGCCTCGGCGCAGATGTCACCGGATACGCCCTGGATCCGCCAACCGACCCGAACCTGTTCGACGCGCTCGGCCTGGCCGCTCGGATCAAGCACGTCGTGGCCGACGTCCGAGATCGGGATCGACTGGCGGCGGAGGTAAACACCGCCCAGCCATCGGTGATCTTTCATCTCGCCGCGCTTGCGCTCGTCCGCCGCGCCTACGCGGAGCCCCGCGATACCTTCGAGACCAATGTCATGGGGACCGTCAACCTGCTTGAGGCGGCGCGTGCTTGCTCCTCGGTGCGCGCCGTGGTCATCGTGACGAGTGACAAGGTGTACCAGAACCTGGAGACCGGACGCCCCTTCCGTGAGTCGGACCCCGTGGGAGGCTTCGATCCGTACGGCTCCAGCAAGGCCTGCGCCGAGCTGGTGACGACCGCCTACCGCGAGAGCTTCTTTGCCAACGTGGACTCGGCCGCGGTCGCGACCGTTCGTGCTGGCAATGTCATCGGCGGAGGCGACTGGGCGGTCGATCGAATCATTCCGGACGCGATCCGAGCTCTGACCGTCGGCGACGCGATCGTGGTCAGGAATCCCGATGCCATCCGCCCCTGGCAGCATGTTCTCGAGCCACTCTCTGGGTACCTCTGGCTGGCAGCCCTCATGCTCCGTGACGGCCATCGGTTCGCGGGGCCGTGGAACTTCGGCCCGCTTGACCAGGGCGAACGGCCGGTGCGCTGGGTCGTCGACCGCTTCCTGAGCGAGTGGGGGTCCGGCTCGTGGATGGCGCCGGCCGATTCGGGACCCGTGCCGCATGAGGCGCATCGGCTCAGCCTCGACAGCGCGAAAGCCCGAGAGCAGCTCGGGTGGGCGCCGGTCTGGGACGGGCCAACCGCCGTCCGCCAGACGGCAGCGTGGTATCGCGAGTTCTACCGGGATCCCGGCCGCACGCGCGATCTGCTCGACGATCAGCTCACGACGTACCAGAACGATGCCCGGGCGGCGGGATTGCCCTGGGCAAAGGCGAAGGAGCGAGGAGCGGCGTGACCGAAACAGCCGACGACGCGGCGGACACCCGTCGACAAGTCCTGGACCTGGTCGGCCGTTACTACCTCGAGCGCCACGTTCCGGCG